>Ga0316205_10000371_pt1 | contig 88966 bp, 71 predicted proteins | sample 3monthpyrite_MG_FD_204941 | JGI IMG/M metagenome (GOLD analysis project Ga0316205, IMG submission 204941) | Microbial mat bacterial communities from mineral coupon in-situ incubated in ocean water Damariscotta River, Maine, United States -... | ecosystem: Environmental > Aquatic > Marine >... | reverse complement strand
TCAGGAAGCGAAAAATGAGTTCATATTAATAGTAACCGAAGCTTTATCGGCAAGTCCATGCAAGCAATATAACAATGCGCTCAATCGGGACCGCGCTAGTCGCGCGGCCCCTTAGCTTAAACGTTAGATGATGAAAATTAATAATCGAAAATTACTTGCAGCATTATTGTTCACTATTTCTGTGATAGGAATAGCATTTATATCTATACCATTTGTTATGAGTATGTTTCCTACAAACAAGGTGAGGCAGATTTCCACTTTAAATATTGATACGGCATTGATTTCTCCTGGAAATTATATAAAAGTAACTTGGTTAAAAAAACCAGTTGTTATTTATAAGCCAAGTAAAGAATCTGCCGCAGTATTAAAAGAAATAAATTCGAAAGTTTGGGGTCCAGATATAGATTCTACTAGCATTAAAAAGATATATATTTATGAGGCAATTAGTACATATCTCGGTTGTGGCTTGAAAGATACTAGCGAAATAAGTACGGATTCCAATTTTCCAAATGGTTGGTACGACCCATGTCACATGGGTGTTTGGGATTATTCAGGCAGAGCATATAAAAGCATAAATGTGGCTAAAGGAATAAAGTTAAGTAATCTTTCGCCTGTTAAATATCGTTCTTTATCAGAGGATATAATACAGCTTTACCCATGAAAACATCTAACAAAAAAATCAACTACGCGTGTTCCACACGCCGGACGCGAAAAAAGCTCGCGCCGGTTATTTAGGCGTTATACGGAAAGGGTTCTAAATGAATATCCGTGATGAGTTGTCTTCTGATATAGAGAAAATATGGGAAATCAATACAGATGCATTTGAAACTGAAGCGGAAGCAAATTTAGTAACCGCACTTAGAAACAGTGGGTGTCCATATCTATCCCTGGTAGCAGAAACTGAAAATGAGGTGGTTGGGCACATATTATTTACAGCCGTTGAATTGTCTGGAAATGAAAATAAGTTAAAAATTATGGGGCTGGCACCTATGGCCGTATTTAGCAAATATCAAAACAAAGGGGTTGGTTCTAAATTGGTGCAGGCTGGGTTAGAACATTGTCAATTGCTTGGTTACGATGCAGTCGTTGTTCTAGGTCATCCTGATTATTACCCTAAATTTGGTTTTGCGCCTTCTGTAAATTATGGCATTAAATCAGAATACGAAGTCCCTGATGAAGTATTTATGATCCTAGAGTTAATTCCGGAATCTTTAAAAAATCATGAAGGTGTAATCAAGTACCATGAAGCATTTAACAGCGTATAACAAATCGCTCATTGGGACGCTGTGCCGCATTGCGGCTAGCGCCCCACAGCTCAACCGTTATGTGCTTGAAGGAAGAATGAAGTTAATAACTCTAAATCCCACTTCCACACGATGAAAGCAGAACTCATCCATCACAAAATGTTTGAAAGTGAAATAGAAACCGTGGCGCACATTATTGAGTTTACTGAGTTCTATAATCAAGAACGATTACACTCCGGACTTAACTATCAATCACCGGATAATTATGAAAGACTGTGTGCTTAAATGTGTCCACAAAAGTGGTGCTAGATCACTTTGTTAAAGCGTTATCTACAAAAAAATCATCAAAGGAAAATACTATGAAGAAATTAATGGTACTAATTACAGCTTGCTGGCTTTTAAGCGCATGTTCTCCAGAAGTTGGTAGTGAAAAGTGGTGTAAGAACCTCAAAGAAAAGCCAAAAGCCGACTGGACTGCAAATGAAGTAAAAGATTTTACGAAGAATTGTATTTTAAAATAATAATAGATAACAAGCCACTTTAGAGGGATGCTTAAAAGCTGGAGCTTTTTCGCACCCCTCAGTTTTGCGTTATGCCAAGAATCTGATTTCATGCCTAAAACGATGACCTTTAAGTCACCAAAAGAGCTGGGTAAGTGGCTGCAAACGAACCATGCCACCGAAAGCGAACTGTTGATCAAGATGTTCAAGAAGGGATCTGGGATTCCGAGCGTGAACTGGAACGAAGTCGTGATTGAGTCACTATGCTGGGGGTGGATTGACGGTGTCAAGAAGTCGCTCGATGACCAAGCCTACCTTCAACGGATAACGCCGAGAAAGGCTCGAAGTAATTGGTCGAAGAGGAATACAGAACATGTCGATCGCCTGATAATTGAGGGACGGATGAAGGAGCCGGGTATTGTGCATGTTCGTGCATCGAAAGTAGACGGTCGTTGGAAAAAAGCCTATACCGCTAGTGAGATGAAGGTTCCAGCGGACTTTCTAGCCGCTCTAGAGAGCATGCCGAAGGCGAAACAGTTTTATGAGACGTTAACCAAATCCAGTCGTTACGCAATTGCATACGGATTGGAATTTGCAAAGAAAGCTGAAACTAGGCAGAGAAGGTTCAAAAAATTCATGGATAAGCTAATCCGCGAAGAGAGGCCAGATTTTGGTTTCAACAAGGGGGAAAGGGAGGACGCCTAATGAATAACACTAAATCAAGTGACTGGTTTAAAGGTGAGTTTAATGAGCTTGATCCATTGTTAAGAAAACTTCATATTCATGGCGGTGAATTGGCAGGGCCTGTAGATATTAATATTGCTACTGGGGTTGCTGGCATTATTGGCAAGCAGATAGCCGTAAAATTAGGAATACCTATAAATAAAGGTGAACATACTCTTAGGGTTAGCATTACGCATAAAGATGATGGTCTGCATTGGGATCGATGTTTTGATAAAGATAAATTATTTAAATCAACATTCACCCCAACGGGAACAATAGGCAATGGGTATTGGATTGAGAGCACGGGCTCTATACATTTAAGATTAACTGTTGATATAAAAAATGGTGGATGGTACTGGCGTACTCTGCAAGCAAAATTGAAAGGCTTTCCTCTACCACTTTGGTTGTTTCCAAAAACAACAGCGTATAAAGTAATCGAAAATAACTTGTACCGGTTCTATGTGGGTATATCACTACCTGTATTTGGTGAAGTGATTTCTTATAGTGGCTTATTAAGTGCAAACTTAAATACCTAGGCAGTGTTAAATATCACTAAGAATAGCGTTGTATTAATCCCACATAGCAGGCAAGTTTAAGAAAAACTCGGTTTATCACTTCGTTCGTAAGTAACCATTTCGATGATACTCCTAACACAAGGAGGCGTTAAGGCGGTCTCTTACTGCAATCAATTTAAAAAAAAGCTAAACTCCCTATAATATTTACTATATTAACGAGGGGCATATGGGCTGGATGCACGGTGTTATCATCGGTATAGATCAACTCGGTAATGCAATCTTTGCTGGTAATCCAGATTCCACCATTTCATCTCGTGTGGGTTATTTTGCGCAGAGAGAAGGTGCTGCAAACAAGCGCTACTGGCAATGTCTAGAAATGCTAATTAATTTTACTTTCTATCCTTTAGATGGTCGACAGCATTGTTTGCGGGCGTACAAGAAAGACCCGGATGAAAACTTCAAAGAAGGTAATAAAATCTCCAGATCACTACTCGCGATAGTGCTTATTCTTCCTTGTATGATTATTGGTATTTCACTTAGGATAATGAACTGGTTGCCATTTTGGCAAAGCAAAGATGAAAAACGTAAAACGGATAAAGCTAATTCACAAGCTTAAAAGGTAATTATCTTCCGTGTCCTTGTCTAATGATAAAAAGTTAACGATTATCTACCGGATCGAGCCCGGTTGTCTTGGCCCTCAGGGTAGTGAACATATTCAAGCTTTCTGTGTTTTTGCACAAAAAGAATTTGATGCGCTTAATATGAACTACGCTCAATGGAAAATTGTACCGAGAGAGAACAAAGCATTGCCTGAGGTAGAGTATCAGCTTAAAGGTAAGCGAATGGCAAAAGATAAAACCGAAAGATTTTTACAAATATTTGATGAGAATCTGTCTGATTTTGAACAACACATGGACCAAACCTTGGCACAACTTATTGACGATTACCTAGGTCGGTAATCGTCAACATTTTAATTTATTGGGTTTGTAAGTGCTTGTTCATGAATTTAGTTGCGCGCTGAATAGCATCTTTCGATGCTAGATCATCAGCAAAGGTACGAACATTATCCGGGCGAAAATCAAAGCCGCGACCCACCCCTGGGTAAATAATTAACTGAGCATCGACCTTATTTTCTTGCATAGCCTTAATTGATGCCTCAATGGGGCGACGACGTTGATACTGTTCCTCATCACCAATAAAGATTAATGTCGGAATCTTCATGTCGTTGGCTTCAACCGCATATTGATAAACTTGCGCTGGTTCGGGCAGGTTAGGGTCTTGCATGTGTGGATAATAAGACACGTAGCAAGCAAGATCTTTTTGCTGACGTTTAAACGCCACGGCCACTTTCAGCGTGTAGTAACCGCCACGAGTATGTGAGTAACTACAGGCTTTTTTAGTGCTGATGTCTTTACGCGAAAGTAAGTAGTCGAGAGTTTTATTCACATCCCCTTCAAGCGCATAATCATGGCCAATGGGATGTGTGCTAAGTAACCGACCTTTATAGACATCGGCCGCCACTACTACAAAGCCACGTGCCGCGAGGCGGGTGACATGCAACTGAATTAATTCATCGAGACCACGGCGACCATGTTGAAATAATACTGCCGGGTATTTTTTATTGTCGTTGGGTCTGGCGACCATGACAGGGATCTCGTTACCGTCATGTTCAACGGTGACCCAACTGCTTTTTACTTTATGGCTAACGGGGGCGTCTAGTTTTCCTTGCTCCCACCAATCGCTACTCCACCACCATGGGTATTCATTGGCGGCATGACTAAGTGGGGTAAGACATAAGAATAAAGCGCTGAGGAGCAGACGAGAATAGCGTGGCATTTCGGTTTTCCGGTAACTGTTATAAAGAACAGCCATCATACCTAGCTAGTTGAAACTTGTCAGGGGCTAATGAGCAAATTGCTCATTGGCCCCGACAATTTAGTTGACTAATCTCTTTTTTTAGCGCGCTTTTTAACGCGCTTTTTCGGTGGCTTGATATCGGCGGCCTTAGTGCGTTTCTTTGGTGGCTTGTTGCCATCAGATTTACGTGCACCGTCTTTGCTTTTGCCTTTGTATTTTGGACGGCTGTCAGAGGCCTTGTCTTTATCACCACCGGCAACTACTGATATCTCAAGTTTCTGACCAGATACCCAGATCTTTTTCAATTTCTTGAAAGTGTCTTTTGGCATGCCATCAGGTAGATCAATAAAGCTGTAATCGTCTTGAATATCGATATGACCGATATTGTTGAATTCAATACCACCTTCATTGGCAATCGCACCAACGATGTTGCCCGGCTTAACGCTATGACTACGACCAACTTCAATGCGGTAGCGTTTCATGCCTTCTTCTGGTGGGCGTTCAGTGCGGGGGGCGCGGTCACGGTCGCGACGACCCTTATCGCGCGGTGCACGATCTTCCCGGTCCCAGCTCTTGTCTTTACGCTGTGGTTTGTTTTGCAACAAGAACGGCACATCACCTTGTAGCTGGTGTGCTAAGGCGGCAGCGACTTCCAATGCCGGGATGTTATGTTCCATTTGGTATTGTTCAATCATTTGATAAAACATACCAAGCTCTTCAGTGCCCAATGTATCAGTGATGCGCTGCTTAAATTTGACCACGCGCTGATCATTAATCAATTCAGTAGAAGGCAATTCCATGCGTTCAATTTTTTTCTTGGTCGCACGTTCAATAGTATTGAGCAGGCGTTTTTCACGCGGCGCCACAAACAAGATGGCATCGCCTTCTTTACCGGCACGACCGGTACGGCCAATGCGGTGAATGTAGGCTTCTGTATCGTAAGGAATGTCGTAGTTAATAACGTGGCTAATACGCGGCACATCAAGACCACGGGCCGCCACATCAGTGGCGACCAGAATATCGAGCTTTTTGTTCTTGAGATTTTTAATGGTGCGTTCACGTTGGTTTTGCGCAATGTCACCATTAATTGCACCGGTGGCATAGCCACGGGCTTCGAGTTTTTCAGCCAACTCAACAGTGGCGGTTTTGGTCCGGACGAAAACAATCATCGCATCAAATTCTTCGGCTTCCAGAATACGGGTTAACGCATCCAGTTTGTGCATGCCGCTCACAGGCCAGAAGCGTTGGCGAATGGTGCTCGCTGTTGCGGTTTTATCTTTGATCGTGACTTGTTCAGGATCGTTAAGATACTTGGTCGCAATACGACGAATCTGTTGTGGCATGGTCGCTGAGAACAATGCAATCTGGCGCTCTTCAGGTAATTGCTCAAGCACCCATTCGACATCGTCAATGAAACCCATGCGTAGCATTTCGTCGGCTTCATCGAGTACTAAGGTTGTTAAACCATTTAACTTCAGCGTGCCGCGGCGCATGTGATCCATGACTCGACCGGGTGTACCAACCACAACATGAACACCACGTTGTAAGGCACGGATTTGAACTTTGTAATCCTGGCCACCATAAACAGGCAACACATGAAAACCTTTCATGTGTTTGGCATATTTCTGGAATGCTTCAGCCACCTGAATCGCTAACTCACGAGTCGGGGCGAGTACCATTACCTGTGGATCTTTTTGTTTTAAGTCGAGGTTGGATAAAAGTGGCAGCGCAAAAGCAGCTGTTTTACCGGTACCGGTCTGTGCTTGACCCAGCACGTCTCTGCCTTCGAGTAACAACGGAATCGTTTCGGCTTGAATAGGCGATGGCGTTTCATAGCCCGCTTCATCCAGGCCTTTTAGTATTGGCTTGAGAAGCGCCAATTGGTCGAATGTTGTTACGTCGGTGGTCATGTGAAATACCTGATCAGAAAGGTTGCGTAGTCTAACGGTTTGTGGGTGATCTTGCATGCTTTATTTAAGTAAATACTAATATAGAGTGCGTTTTATGAAGAATTCTTCACTAAAATACACATTAAGAGCATGGAATCAGACCTAAATAGCTGCCTTTAACGCTATTTTCAGACTCTTTATCGGCCGCTGAGGCATTAGTGTGATTTTGATCATTGGGGTTACGGTTAAGTTTGCGTTAGTATTTGAAATAACAGTCATTTACATACTATCTACGAGGTAGCCGACGCCGCACGATGCGATTAGATAAATGGATTATTGCCGCCTGGATTATGTATTTTGTGGCGCTGTTAATGCCCTGGACTGAAAAACTGGGTAGCGGCTGGTTATATGGTTGGTTCTGGCATTTTCTGGATCTACCAATGTTTATTTTATTTATTAGTTTTGATCAGACCGATTTGAAGGGACTGGCGAGTAGCTTCGCTGTATTAGCAAGTTTAATTATGTGGCTATCACCGTGGCTGGCTTATTTAGTAAAAAAAGGCCGTTTAGGCTTTTATTGTTATTTGCCAATGCTGGCGTTAATTTTCGCGGTGTTTGCCAGCGGGCTAAAATTTTACAGTTTTGCGCTCTCTTCGTCGTTAATACCGATGTATGTGATTGGTAATATTGTTTGGGTCATCGCATTTATTTTGCTAAGCAGAGGTTTTTTTCGACAGATGGCCTATATTAAACAGAACACGATACAAGCATGACAAGAGAAGACTAAACCGCTTTATCAAGGAGAAGCGTGCATGGATTACGAAAAACTACTGAGGTTAATGGCTGAGAAAGGTGCTTCAGACCTTTATATTACCGTTGGCGCACCCCCACACATGAAAATTGAAGGGTCGATGCATCCAGTGGGTGATAAAAAATTGAGTCCCGCCGCAGTTGAGTTGTTGGCAGTATCAATGACCAATGCTAAACAAAAAGAAATGTTTGAGGCAGATCTTGAGCTGGATTTTGCGATTCCGATGTCAGGCGTTGGCCGTTTTCGTGTGAATATGTTTAAACAACGAAATGAAGCGGCGATGGTGATTCGTTACATCACCGGTAACATTCCGCCTTTGGAAGATTTGCATTTACCCAGTGTGTTAAAACAATTAATCATGAAACCGCGCGGTTTAGTGCTGGTGGTGGGATCCGCGGGTGCCGGTAAATCAACCACACTGGCCTCGATGATTAATTACCGCAATGAAATATCGGCTGGGCATATTCTAACTATTGAAGATCCGATTGAGTATATTCACAAACATAAAAAGTCGTTGATTAACCAACGTGAAGTTGGCATGGATACACATTCTTTTACCGCCGCTTTAAAACGGGCACTGCGTGAAGCACCGGATGTGATCATGATTGGTGAGATTCGTGATCTGGAAACCATGGAAATGGCGATTGCCTATGCAGAATCGGGGCATCTTTGTATTTCAACTTTACATGCTAACAATGCGCACCAAACATTGGATAGAATCATGAGTTTCTTCCCCGATAGCTCCTATGAACAGCTATACATGGATTTATCGATGAATCTTCAAGGGATTATTTCGCAACGATTATTGATGGGCGTTGATGGTGCTCGTATACCGGCGGTTGAAGTCTTACTGAATACCCCGCACGTTAAAGAATTGATTCGTGAAGGTGATATTAACGGCGTTGATAAAGCCATGAGCACCGATCAAACCAGTGGCGCGGATAAAGGCATGAGTACTTTCGAACAATCACTCTACAACCTTTATGTCGGTGGCAAGATTACTGAGAAAGAAGCACTCGATCATGCTGACTCGCGCAATGACTTGAGTTTGAAGATTCGTATGTCAGGCAAAGCCTCGAAAGCGCACGTCGAATCATTCTAAGCGCATAAGCACCTAGTTGGCCCGGGCTTGTTTACGCCGGGTTTGCTTAACAATTTTAGCCAGTTCTTTTTCGATTTCTTTTCGCTTGTATTCAAGGTAAAGGCGTAACTTTTTACGTTTGGCAAATGCAAAAAAGACCCGAATATTATCCCAGGTCGCTTCACGTTGACGAATCAATATCAGCGTTGAGAGCGAGCCTGCAATGAGGCTTAAAAAATAAGCCAGCGCGGTGAAGCTGTCGCTGATTGAAAAAACAAAAACCACTTGTATCGCCCAAGTGATAACAAATAGGGAGAAACCGAGTGCCATTTTAGTGGTATCAAACTGGTTTAGGTTTTTAATAAAGGCCGTGCTGAGTAGTCGTGTTAAGTAAAAGGGTATACCCGAGGTCAGCAAGCCCCAAATGCCAAACGGCAAAATAATCGTAACGAGAAAAACACTTCTGAGTATGAAGCGAAGAATCAGTAATGGTCGGTATTGTATCGTCAGGTGATAATCTCTTACTCCACAGCGCCGACAGATACGTTCAAACTGATATAAGTGCACGTTAACGCGTTTCATTAAATCCGGATCAAATTCACGTAATTCTTGATAGGCTTTATTCAGGGCTTTCCAGGCATAAAAACGCTGCGCCAAGTTTCGTTTGCGGTAATGTGCATGGCGCATGGCAAAGAAACGTTCAACACGTTTCAAAAAGTTAAACTCTTCCCAGTCTTCAACATTTAGGGTGACATTTTCTAAACTTGTTTGAATCGTTTGGGTGACATGCCGAACATGTTGCGCAGAACTGTCGTTGTTCTTGTTTTCTAGTTCAATTGGTTCGCCAATGCTAATAAAGACACTGCTGCGAAATTTTCCACGTTGGCTGAAGTTAATGCCAATTGGGATAACGCTTGGCGTAATATTATGTTCTTTTGCACCTAGCGCCATCCGTGAAGCGCCACTTTTTATATTATGTAAATGCGGATCGTCGTGGCTTTGTCCTTCCGGGAAGATCAGCATGACTTCCTGGTTGGCAAACATTTCATAACATTTTGAAAAAGCATCTTTATTGAATTGACTGCCGCGCGGCACGTCTTGCTGGCGGTAAATAGGCACCGCTTGTAGTACGTTTAATACTGGGCGTAGCAGTCGTTTATCAAACAAGCCATGACGAACGATAGGGTGTACAACGCGTGGAATAACCGCCTGAATAATCACTGCATCAGCGAGTGCGCTGACATGATTGGCGCACAGCAATACGGCGCCATTTTCTGGAATGTTTTCGAGACCTTGAATTTCAATATTTCGGTAAAAGACTTTTGTAATGAATTTACAAAAGTTCAGCCACAGCGTTTGTAGCTTACTAGCAGATAATTGTTTTTTTGTTGCCTCGTTGTCAGGCATACACCAGTACTCCTGTAGGGAGTACTAGCCTAACACTCTCGTTAGCGATGATACAGAGTGTTAGTCAGCATCTTTGTCCATGCTGATCAGCGCATAAGCTGAATGGTTATGAATTGATTCAAAGTTTTCAGACTCAACCGTGTAGGCAGCAATTTTATCGTTAGCGTTTAAGCTAGCGGCCACATCGCGAACCATGTCTTCAACAAACTTAGGGTTATCGTAGGCTTGTTCGGTGACAAACTTTTCATCAGGACGTTTTAATAAACCGTAAAGTTGGCAAGAAGCTTGTTCTTCAACCAGATCAATAATGTCTTCAATCCAGACAAAGCCGCGAGTTTTAACTGCCACGGTAACGTGTGAACGTTGGTTGTGAGCGCCGTAGTCAGAAATTTTCTTTGAGCAAGGACAAAGGCTGGTCACTGGTACGATAACTTTTACCGTGAGTTGTGGTTCGCCTTTAATAATTTCACCAATAAAGGTCACGTCGTAATCAAGCAAGCTTTCAACGCCAGATACCGGTGCCACTTTGTTCACAAAATAAGGGAAGCTCATTTCAATGTGACCAGACTCAGCATCTAGGCGTTCGATCATTTCACTCATCATGTCTTTAAAAGACTGAACGGTGATTTCACGTTCATGCTGATTGAGGATCTCGATGAAACGAGACATGTGCGTGCCTTTGAAATGGTGTGGCAAGTTCACGTACATGTTGAAGTTAGCCACGACGTGTTGCTCGCCACCACTGCGATCATTGACCACGACCGGGTGACGGATATCTTTAATCCCAACTTTGTCGATGGCGATGTGGCGTGTGTCGGCGCTGTTTTGTACGTCAGCGATCTCGGCAGTTTTGTCTGCGGTTTTACTCATGTCGTTCATTCCTCTGTATACCTCACACAGGCGCGCTCGGTTTCCCATAGGGTGACGGCGCAAACCTGCAATGTCTCTGTGTTCAATTGTTTTGCCAAACCGGTGTACAGGTGACAGGCAATGTTTTCTGCCGTTGGATTAATTTTATCAAACGGGGCTATCTCGTTTAGGTAGCGATGATCCAGTTCGCCACCTAATTGCTTAGCGGCTTGTTTGATCACTTTGAAGTCAACGCCCATCCCCACGTCATCTAACGAGGTGGCTTTCACTTCAACTTCAACCTTCCAGTTGTGGCCATGCATTCGGCTACACGCACCGGGATAGTCACGAAGGGTATGGGCTGCCGCAAATTCTGTGACAACTTTTAATGTATAGAGTGCGGCCATACCGACTAATATCCGACTAAAGTACTGGGTTTTATTTTACGCGTACGGGGCGCGCGGTGCAATCGCCATCCTGAAGGCGATTTTTCACGGCGCGAATTATAGCACTGGAATCGAGTCCACAGTCACTTAGTAGTGATTCTCTGGCGCCATGTTCGACGAAAAGGTCGGGCAAGCCAAGTTGTAGCACTTGCACAGTAATGCCCTGTGCAGCCAGTGACTCTTGCACAGCACTGCCTGCGCCACCGGCGGTGACATTTTCTTCTACGGTGACCAGTAAGTGGTGTTCATGGGCGAGTTTGGCGACCAAACCGTCGTCAAGCGGCTTCACAAAACGCATATTGGCCACGCTGGCACCGAGTGACTCAGCGGCTTCCAGAGTTTCGGCCAGCACGCTGCCAAAGGCCAGGAAGGCAATTTCTTTGCCTTCGCGGCGCATTTCGCCTTTACCAATGGGTAAGGTACTTAGGGCTTTTTTAACCTTGACGCCAGGGCCGCTGCCACGCGGGTAGCGTACCGACGATGGGCCATCATGATGGAAGCCAGTGCTGAGCATTTGTCGGCATTCGTTTTCGTCGCTAGGCGCCATCACCACCATGTTGGGGATACAGCGTAAATAACTTAAATCGAACATGCCAGCGTGGGTCGGGCCATCTGGGCCAACTAGCCCCGCGCGGTCAATCGCAAACATGACCGGTAGGTTTTGTATCGCCACATCGTGAATCAGTTGATCGTAGGCGCGTTGTAAAAAGGTCGAGTAAATCGCGACCACGGGCTTGAGTTTTTCACAGGCAAGCCCGGCAGCCATGGTGACACTGTGTTGTTCAGCAATACCAACATCAAAATAACGATCCGGGAATTGTTCTGAAAATTTTACTAGTCCTGAACCTTCACCCATGGCAGGGGTGATGCCGATCAAACGGTCATCCTCGGCAGCCATATCGCACAACCAGTCACCAAATATTTGGGTGTAGCTGGGGCCATCACTGGCACTTGCCAGACTTTCACCAGTTTCCGGATCAAATTTCGATACGCCGTGGAAACCGCAGGGGTTTTCTTCAGCCGGTGCGTAGCCCTGACCTTTTTTAGTGATGATGTGCAGGAATTGCGGGCCATTTAAGGTGCGTAAATTACGCAAGGTCTTAATTAGTGTTGGCAAGTCATGGCCATCTATCGGGCCAATGTAGTTAAAGCCTAGTTCTTCGAACAAGGTACCGGGTACGACCATGCCTTTCACGTGTTCTTCTGCGCGGCGGGCAAATTCCCAAACGGGAGGCACTTGGCCGAGGACTTTTTTACTGCCGCTGCGCATGGTGGAGTAAAACTTGCCAGACAAGACGCGGGCTAAATAATTAGACAAACCGCCAACGTTAGCTGAAATCGACATGTCATTGTCGTTGAGCACGACCAGCAAATTAGCATCGAGATCACCAGCGTGGTTAAGGGCTTCAAAAGCCATGCCAGCTGTCATTGCGCCATCACCAATAATCGCGGCCACGCGTCGGCCTTTATCTTCTTGCTTGGCACCAATGGCCATGCCGAGTGCGGCGCTGATTGAGGTGCTGGAGTGCCCTACACCAAAGCTGTCGTATTCGCTTTCAGCACGTTTAGGGAAGCCAGCCAAGCCACCTTGTTGGCGTAAGCTTGGCATGTCGTCACGGCGGCCTGTGAGAATTTTATGGGTGTAACTTTGGTGACCGACGTCCCAAACTAAGCGATCATCAGGGGTATTAAAGACATAGTGCAAGGCGATACTGAGCTCAACGGTGCCAAGATTGGCGGCTAAGTGGCCACCGGTTTGGCTGAGGCTGTCGATTAAAAACGTCCGTAACGTGTCGGCCAGTTCAGGTAAATCCTGCTCGGGTAAGGCACGCAAGTCGTCGGGGCTGTTTATCGACTCAAGTAAGGCTTTGTTGTCTGTATCGGTCATGAATATTGGCGGTGAAAATCGAGCGGGCAATGATCGGCTTTTGAGGCCGAACTTGCAAGGATAAAAGCCAACTTTTCGAGGTTTTCTACGAACTTAGATGCGCTTTAGTGGCCGCGTTCAATGATATACGCCGATAGCCAGCGCAAGGGATCTGCCTTTTCATCAAGTTTTTCAAGTGCTTGTAGCGCATCCATATGCAGGTTTGTAGCCCATTGTTTGGCTTCTTTCATGCCTAGCAGCGAAGGGTAGGTGGATTTATTGCGGGCAATGTCTGCCCCTTGCTGTTTACCCAAGGTTTCGGTGTCAGCTTCGACATCTAGAATGTCATCGCGAATCTGGAATGACAGACCAACACATTTAGCATAACGGTCGAGCGAATGGGTAATATCTTTATCGGCGTTGGCACACAGCGCAGCGAGCTGGACACTAGCGCGGATGAGCGCGCCGGTCTTGTGGATGTGCATGTTTTCCAGTTCGGCCAGCGTTAAGGTTTTACCTTCGCTTTCTAAATCGATGGCCTGGCCGCCTGCCATACCGCGCGAACCAATGGATTGGGCGAGTAATTCGACCATCTTTAGACGCTGGGTTGCATCGGCTTTTATGGATGAGTCATGAGCTAAAATATGAAATGCGAGAGAGTGCAGGGCATCCCCGGCTAGCACCGCAGTGGCTTCATCAAAGGCTTTATGACAAGTCGGTTTGCCGCGGCGTAGGTCATCGTCGTCCATGGCGGGTAAATCGTCATGAATCAGTGAGTAAGCGTGAATAATCTCTACTGCGCAGGCGGCGGCATCGAGCGTTTTCAAGTCGGCGCCTAAGGCTTGCCCGGCAAAATAAACCAGTAAGGCACGTACTCGTTTGCCACCATTGAGCACGCTGTAGCGCATCGCCGCGTGCAGTTGGGTGGGTAAGGTTTCAGCCGAAGGCATTACCCGTTTCAGTGCATCCTCAGAGCGGGACTGGCTGTCACGCATTAAGCGATGTAAGGGCAGGTTATCAATCTTGGTCGTCAAAAGGTTCGGCTTCCGCTGTGGTGGTTTGTTTCAGAAGGATATCAACTTTTTGCTCGGCATCGGCAAGCGACTGCTTACAAACTCGCGTCAGTGCGATGCCGCGTTCGAAGTCTTGCAGAGCATCTTCGAGTTTGGTTTCACCTTGTTCCATGCGTTCGACTAGCGACTCGAGTTCAACCAACGCGGACTCAAAATCGCTGGGTAAACTTTTTTTGATTGTTTTTTTGGCCATAGTGTCTAATTTCCGTACAAATACTGTTGACGAAATGGGGCTAACGCGCGTACGTTACCCCAACGCTTGTTCAATCGTCAAACAAGCTTGCTTGTATTGACAATTTTACGCTTACGAGCGCATAATATAACCCCAATTTAGAATAAGTCTAAACGCGCAGTTCGACTGTTCGTGTGGGCTAACAATAAAACCTTAACACCTTGGAGACCATTATGGATTTAAAAGGAAGTAAAACAGAAGATAATTTAAAGGCTGCCTTCGCGGGTGAGTCACAAGCTAACCGTCGTTACTTATACTTCGCTGCAAAAGCAGACGTAGAAGGTTACAACGATGTTGCCACTGTTTTCCGTTCAACGGCTGAAGGCGAAACTGGCCATGCACACGGTCACCTTGAGTACTTGGAAGCGGTTGGCGATCCAGCGACTGGCTTACCAATTGGCGCCACAGACGATAACTTGAAAGCCGCGATTGCTGGTGAAACACACGAGTACACAGACATGTACCCAGGCATGGCTAAATCAGCACGCGACGAAGGCTTTGACGAAATCGCTGACTGGTTTGAAACACTGGCTAAGGCTGAGCGTTCACACGCCAACCGTTTCCAGAAAGCGCTGGACGGTTTAGACGACTAAGTTTGCGTTGTCTGTAACATCCTGTGGGGCCGGCTTTATTGCCGGCTTCACTTTTTAAGATACAATTAATTATATTATTTAAAATTAGAATAGCGTAGAGCGGACACAAAGATGATACGTGAAGGCAGTTTGGAAGCACCCACAAGGCACCCATTGGATTGGCACAGTGATTCATTTTGGAATGAAGATAATCTCTATGCCGAGCTCGAGCGTGTTTACGATATTTGTCACGGTTGCCGTCGTTGTGTCAGTTTGTGTAATGCCTTTCCTACTTTGTTTGATTTAGTCGACGAATCTTCTACCATGGAAGTAGATGGCGTTGATAAAAAAGATTTCTGGCAGGTGGTGGATCATTGTTATCTCTGCGACCTGTGCTACTTAACCAAATGCCCTTACGTGCCACCGCATGAGTGGAACTTAGATTTTCCGCACGTCATGTTGCGCGCGAAAGCCATTAAATTTAAAAAACAGGGCGCGACACTCCGCGACCGTTTTCTTTCTTCTACCGACACGGTCGGCCAGTTGGCCGGTATTCCAATCGTGGTTAATGTGGTAAACGCCGCGAATAAAAATCCTACGCTGCGTAAGTTAATGGAAAGTACCCTCGGGGTTCATCACAACGCAGTAGTACCTAGTTACCATAGTAAAACTTTGCGCCAGCGCTTAGCCGCGACGCCAAGGCAAAACTTCGACATTCAAAAAACTAAAAAAACCACCGGTAAAGTTGCCTTATTCGCCACTTGTTACGGTAATTATAATGCGCCGCAATTAGGTGAAGATTTACTCGCCGTGTTTGCGCATAACCAAATCCCTGTTGCGTTAGTCGATAAAGAACAATGTTGTGGTATGCCTAAACTCGAACTGGGCGATTTGGATGCGGTGCAAAAAGCTAAAGAAGCCAATATTCCTGCCTTGGCGAAAATGGTCGATGCCGGTTATGACATTATTGCACCGGTGCCATCATGCGTACTTATGTTTAAACAAGAATTACCGCTGATGTTCCCGGATGATGAAGATGTGTTGAAGGTCAGGGATGCGATGTTTGATCCGTTTGAATATCTGATGTTGCGGCACAAAGGTGGCTTGTTTAAAACAGACTTTGCGATGACCTTAGGTAAGGTGAGCTATCATGTTGCCTGTCATCAGCGAGTACAAAAAATTGGCATGAAGACACGCGATATCTTGAAGTTAGTGCCCGGCACAGACGTGACAGCGATAGAACGTTGCTCAGGGCATGATGGTACCTATGCAGTTAAGCGCGAATTCCATGAAGTGGCGACTAAAATTGCCCGCCCGGTCGCGAATCGGGTTAAAAGTAACCAAGCTGATCATTTCACCAGTGATTGCCCGATGGCGGGTGAACATGTCGTTAATGGGTTGGATGATGGCAGTGAAGCAACACACCCTTTGAGCCTATTGCGCAAAGCGTACGGCATTTAAGGATAAAGGACTAAGGAAGAAAATTATGAATAATAACCAACTAGCCCGTGAAGATTTATTGAGTTTGGAAGAATACTCGAATCAACGCCAGGATTTTCGTGCCAAAGTGATGGAGCACAAGAAAAATCGCCAGGTGTTGATTGGTGAGCACGTGGCTTTATATTTTGAAGATCGCTTGACCATGCAATACCAAATTCAGGAAATGTTGCGTATTGAACGTATTTTTGAAAGCGAACCAATTCAAGAAGAGTTGGATGCTTATAATCCACTTATTCCGAGCGGAAGTGATTTGAAAGCGACCATGATGATTGAGTACGCTGACGAAGAAGAACGACGCGAAGCACTGATTCGCTTAAAAGACGTTGAAGATACTGTTTGGGTGCAGGTTAAGGGATTTGAGCGCGTTTATGCCGTGGCGGATGAGGATTTGGAGCGCTCAAATGATGAGAAAACCTCAGCAGTGCACTTTATGCGCTTTACCCTAGAGGCTGAAATGGTAGCCGCCGCTAAGCAAGGTGCGGATTTGAGTCTTGGCGTTGCGCACGCAGCCTACCCGCTGAGTGTAGAACCCTTACCAAATAACATTCGTGACTCACTTTGCGCGGACTTTAACTGACATTGATGCGGAATAGAGTTTTGTACCTGCGGCAAGGGCGCGGTACACTTCGTCAATGAAAATTAAAACGTTATTAAGCTTCGCTTTACTAAGCCTGTTTTCTACCAGCTCGATATTTGCGTTACCCTTTGGCGATGATGACCCATTGGATGACGATGATTTTATTGAAGAAAAGAAGAAAAAAGAGTTAACCGTTAAGATACCCGGTTTTCCTAACAAGGCAGATTTACTTAAAATCGACATTGATAAAGCCGACTCACCCTTCGTGTACTTTATTGACACGCAGTCGTTAAAAACAAACAGTGATGGTATTTCCCTGTATACAGTGGTAATTGAGTCTTCAACCGGTGCTCGGAATGTGTTGTTTGAAGGCCTACGTTGTCGCACCAGTGATGTTCGCAGTTATGCCTATGGCACTCAAAACAAGTTAGTCGCCTATTCTAAAAGTAATTGGCGACCCGTCCAAGAAACGGGTGCAATGATTCATCAGTTCAGTTTACTAAAATATTATTTGTGTGATGATTTAGGTAATCCTTATAGCAAGGAAGATGCTATCAGGCAGATCAAGTATGCTGAGAATTTTCAGGATTCCGGTTTTCTTGGAGATTGATATTGTCTAACCCCCACATTATATTGTTAACATCATTCTTTAAGTATAAAAATAATTTCTGGCACTTTCTATGAGCAGTAAATACGATGCCGCCTCGATTGAGGTTCTCAGTGGTTTAGATCCGGTTCGCAAACGACCCGGCATGTATACCGACACCACTCGTCCCAACCATTTAGCTCAAGAAGTTATCGACAACAGTGTTGACGAAGCGATTGCCGGCTTTGCGTCAAAAATTGAAGTGACGTTACGTAAAGATGGTTCGTTGGAAGTAAAAGACGACGGTCGTGGTATGCCGGTCGATAAGCACCCTAAAGAAAAAGTCCCCGGCGTTGAAGTTATCCTGACGCGTTTGCATGCGGGCGGTAAATTTAACAACGATAATTATCAATTCTCAGGTGGTTTACACGGGGTTGGCGTCTCGGTTGTGAATGCGCTGTCGAAAAAAGTAGAAATTGAGATTCGTCGCGACGGTAAAGAATATAGCATTAGCTTTAAGAACGGCAAGCTGGCTAATAAACTAAAGAAAATTGGCACCGTTGGGCAACGTAATACGGGAACGGTTTTACGCTTCTGGCCCGATGCAAAATATTTTGATTCAGCAAATTATTCAGTGCCAAGCCTAATGCATGTGTTACGTGCCAAAGCGGTACTGTGTCCTGGTTTAGAAGTCGTTTTCAATGATGAAAAGAAAAAAGACACTATTTCATGGCTTTATCATGAAGGTTTGCAAGATTACTTAATGGAAGCCATTGGCAAGCAACCAGTAGAACCCGAATCCCCCTTTATTGGCGAAATGGTAGGTAAATCAGAAGCGGTTGATTGGGCTGTTTTATGGTTGCCTGAAGGTGGGGAAATAATTGCTGAAAGTTATGTGAATTTAATTCCCACGGTGCTCGGTGGTACGCATGTTAATGGCTTACGCTCTGGGTTAGCCGATGCAATAAGAGATTTTTGTGAGTTTCGCAAGTTACTGCCACGTGGTGTGAAATTATCACCTGAAGATGTTTGGGACCGATGTTGCTATGTGTTGTCGTTAAAACATCATGATCCACAGTTCTCAGGACAAACTAAAGAACGTTTATCATCACGTGAATGTGCCGCGTTTGTTTCAGGTGTGGCCAAAGATGCCTTTAGTTTATGGTTAAATCAACATCCTGAAGCCGGTGAACGAATTGCTGTGCTGGCGATTAATAATGCACAAAGTCGACTTGCCAAGGGCAAAAAAGTTATTCGTAAAAAAATCACGCAAGGGCCTGCGCTGCCCGGTAAATTAGCAGACTGCACGGTACAGGATCTAAATCGTAGTGAATTATTCCTGGTTGAAGGGGATTCAGCTGGCGGTTCGGCTAAACAAGCCCGCGATCGTGAATTTCAGGCCATCATGCCGCTGCGCGGTAAAATATTAAATAGCTGGGAAGTCGATTCTACGCAAGTGTTGGCATCGCAAGAAGTGCACGACATCAGTGTTGCGGTTGGCGTTGATCCGGGATCAGATAATTTAAAGAACCTTCGCTACGGTCGCATTTGTATTCTCGCTGATGCGGACTCAGATGGTGCGCATATTGCGACTTTATTATGTGCGTTGTTCTTGCGTCACTATCGGCCATTGGTTACGGCAGGACATATTTATGTTGCAATGCCGCCTTTGTACCGGATTGATGTGGGAAAGAAAGTTTTCTACGCCGCCGACGATGCGGAAAGAGAAGGTATATTAGATCGGATAACGGCTGAGAAAATTCGTGGCAAAGTTAACGTGCAACGTTTTAAAGGCTTGGGTGAAATGAATCCGATGCAGCTACGAGAAACCACCATTGCGCCGGAGTCGCGTCGCTTAGTGCAACTAACCATTGAAGCCAGTGATGACGTGAATGAAATAATGGATATGTTGTTGTCTAAAAAACGGGCCGCAGATCGTAAATCGTGGTTAGAAAATAAAGGCAATCTTGCCAACATCAACACAGTAGTAGAATAATCGACTATGGCAAAAAAGAAAAAAACTAAGAAGAAAAGCGCTAAGCGTCAACCAGCGATTGAGGCTGAACTTGATTTTGAAGGTATTGAAAAAATGCCTTTGCGAGATTTCACTGAAAACGCTTACCTTGATTATTCGATGTACGTCATTCTTGATCGTGCACTGCCGCATATTGGTGATGGCCTCAAACCCGTTCAACGGCGTATTATTTATGCAATGTCTGAATTGGGACTGAGTGCTAACGCTAAATTTAAAAAATCGGCACGTACTGTCGGTGATGTAATCGGTAAATTCCACCCGCACGGTGACAGTGCCTGTTATGAAGCCATGGTGCTGATGGCGCAATCCTTTTCATATCGCTATCCGATTGTTGACGGGCAAGGGAACTGGGGTTCACCTGATGACCCTAAATCGTTTGCGGCGATGCGCTATACCGAATCTAAACTGACTGCCTATGCAAATGCTTTGTTAGCAGAAGTTGAGCAAGGCACAGTTGACTGGAATCCGAATTTTGATGGCACCTTAATGGAGCCTTCATTACTACCGGCACGGGTGCCCAATGTGTTGTTGAATGGTGCAATGGGTATTGCAGTGGGTATGTCGACGGATATTCCCCCGCATAACCTACGTGAACTAATTAAAGCCTGCTTTCAATTATTAGACGATAGTAAAACAACGCTGTCGCAATTAATGAAATCGATTAAAGGTCCTGACTACCCGACGGATGCTGAAATTATTACCCCGCGGGCTGACATTAAAAAAATGTACGAAACAGGCCATGGCAGCATTCGTATGCGCGCTTGTTTTGAGAAAGAAGACACTGAAGTCATTATTACCGCATTACCACATCAGGTATCGGGTTCTAAGATTTTGGAACAAATTGCTAATCAGATGCGGGCGAAGAAACTGCCCATGGTTGAGGATTTGCGAGATGAGTCCGATCATGAAAACCCAACTCGCTTAGTGATTGTGCCGCGTTCTAATCGTATTAATATCGAAGAATTAATGACGCACTTGTTTGCGACTACCGATTTAGAACGCACCTACCGTGTCAATATGAACATGATTGGCATCAATGGTAAACCTGGGGTGCGAAACTTAAAGGAAGTGCTGACCGAATGGCTGACATTCAGAACGGATACCGTTCGTCGCCGTTTAGAGTTCCGCTTAGATAAAGTACTTGATCGCTTGCATGTATTAGATGCGTTGATGATCGCCTTCCTCAATATTGATGAAGTGATTGCGATCATTCGTCACGAAGAAAAGCCTAAGCAAGTTTTGATGAAACGTTTCAAATTAACGGAACGACAAGTTGAAGCGATTCTTGATCTTAAATTACGCCACTTAGCTAAATTAGAAGAAGTTAAGATCAAAGCCGAACAAAAAGAATTAGCCGAAGAACGTGACCATTTGCAAAAGATTTTAAAGTCGAAGCAACGGTTAAAAACACTGATTAAAACTGAGTTACAAGAAGTGGCCGATAGTTTTGGCGACAAACGGCGTTCACCAATTGTGGCGCGTGATGCGGCTCAAGCATTGGATGAAAGCGCCTTAATTTCAGCTGAACCAGTGACTGTTGTCTTGTCTACTAAGGGCTGGGTGCGTGCGGCTAAAGGACATGAAGTTGATCCTCTGCAGTTAAGTTATAAAGCTGGTGATGGCTATCGTGATTCTATTCGTGGCAGTAGTAATCAATCTGCTGTGTTCCTTGATTCTACCGGGCGAGTTTATAATATTGCGGCGCATTCCTTGCCATCTGCGCGAAGTCAGGGCGAGCCACTGTCTGGACGTATTAATCCTCCAGATGGCGCAACCTTTGAAGGTGTCATGATCGGCTCTGAACAAGAACGATTCCTAGTGAGCAGTAGTGCCGGTTATGGTTTTATCGTTAGCTTTGCCGATGTCATCACTAAAAATAAATCGGGTAAGCTATTAATTAATGTTGGCAAAGAAGGCAAAGCGTTATCTGCTTCGCCTGTGAAAAGTACTAAAGATGATCTGGTGATTGCCGTGAGCAGTGAAGGCCACATGCTGGCGTTCCCAGTTAGTGAATTGCCTGAAATGAGTAAAGGTAAAGGTAATAAAATTCTAAATATTCCATCTGCTAAGTATAAGGCTGGCGAAGAGTTCACTAGAGCAGTTGTTTGTTTACCTAAAGGGAAAAAATTACGCGTTCAATCAGGTAAGCGGCATGTGATACTAAAACCGGCTGATATCAAGCATTATGTCTCAGAACGTGGTAAGCGGGGTCGAAAATTACCTCGTGGTTATCAGAAGGTAGATGCTATTTCGGTCGTCGATTAACCGAGATTTATTGACTGCCTCTGAAATTTTGTTCGCCGCGTAATCGTTTGAGTTTGGCTAATACGTGTGTTGCTCGGCGAATTTGTGTCAGCAAAGTTTCATTGCTAGGGTCAATTAGTAAGGCTTGTTCCCAAACTTCTTTGGCGGAAGCAATTTTTTCCTGACGGTAAAGCATATTACCGCGCGATATTTTCTTTTTAACCACGCGATCAACTTTTTCACGGTGAACTAGTTTCAATCGTAAAAAATCAATATTTCGTCGATCCATTTTTTCAAGCTTATTAAGCATATTAGCCGCTTCGACGAGTTGATTACCGTCTAAGGCATTTTCAATATCATGAGAGAGCATGGCCACACGTTTACTATGCCGGGTATTAAGGATGGCTTTTTGACGTTTTTGAGAAGCTTTTTTAAGTCTCGATGCTTTTTCGGTTTTTGCACGTTTGACTTGATCAATATTAAGTTGGACATTGGCAATTTCAGCACGTAGCTTATCATTAGTCGCTAGTAGCTTTGCCTGAGTTAAGCACATTTCAGCAAGTTCGAGGTTCTTGTCATCCAACATTTGTCTGGACATTGAAATAAGTCGTGTGTGCATTTCGTTTAGCTCATCGCGCATATTTTGCAATTGCCAATGGGCGGTGAAATCGATTGATGATTCAACTTTCTTTTCGCTAATAGGGAGTTTGTTGTAGAGCAACTGTGAACGCGCAATCAATGATTTGGCATCAAGCTTCCGTATACGTCGTTGCTGAATAGTGATGATTTCTTTTTGGCGTTGGCGAAGTACCGCACTGCTGGGGTAGTTTTTGAGACTATTGTCTAAAGTAGTTAATGCAGCGGTCCAGTCTTTTTGTTCTACGTCTTTTTCAGTTTCAGTGAGTATCCGCTGCTCGTAGAGTTCTGCGCGGGCACTGGTATCGATTCGACGTTGGACGTAGGCCTGGTATTGCGGCTCTGTTGCGGGTATCTGCGAAATGGCGGAGAGTGCTCGGCCATATTCTTCATTTGCGACCCAGGTATCAATTTGCTCGAGAGTAGGTAGTTGATTCGTCGTTTCGACAACGGCACAGCCAGAAAATGCCAGCGGTAGCAGCAGACCAATGATTAAAGAGTATTTTAGATTCATGCAGCGGCTTTATTGGCTAGAATTTGTTCAACCTGGGCTTCAATCAACGTATTGAATTCATCTAACAAGCCTTCAACACGGTAAGTAGCAACGGGATATTTTTTACTGCGCAACTGAATGGGCTTGTACTCACTGGCTAAAATTCGCTTGCTGATATCATTATGTGTATAAATATCTTTGTTGATAACGATTTCACCGGGGGCGGCAAAAGTACAGAGCCTGGAAGCGAGGTTAACTGCATCACCGACAACGGTGAATTCCATGCGATCGTTCGAGCCCATATTTCCGGCGAGCATTTCACCGGTATTGATACCGAGCCTGAACTGCACTGGGAACTGGCCTCGCTTACTGCGATCGGTGTTAAGTCGCTCGACAAGCCGCTGTATTAGCACGGCACAGGCTACCGAGTTAAAGCGGTGATCTTCGTCTTGCTCCGGAATACCAAACACCACCATGGCGCAGTCGCCCATAAATTTATCGATAGTGCCTTTGTAAAGCTTACAGGCTTCACCGATATAACCGAAGTACTCATTTAATAAATTGGCAATTTCGCGAGGCTGTAAATTTTCTGAGATATCGGTATAGCCAACGATATCTGCAAACAGAACGGTGCCTTTAACATGTTCTCCACCAATTTCAACATTGTCGAGATCGCTGAGAATTTGTTTCGCAACGTTAGTGGAAACAAAGCGTGAAAAAGCATTTTCGACCTGAGTTTTCTTAAGCAAGCCATCTGCCATGGAGTTAAAGGCCGTAATTAAGTTACCAATCTCATCGTTGCGACGCTCGCTGATACGATAGGTTAATTCACCTTTGCTAATGGCATCACTGGCGTCCATAAGTTGGTGAATGGGCTGCGAAACCTTGCGTGACATAAAGTATGAAATCATCACGGCTAGTGTGATCATGAGTAAGGTCGCAGCCGTGATAGCGCGAACAGAATCAGCGAGTGCCTGATCGAGCGAGGCTCGACTAACAGTGAGCATGACATAGCCGGCGCGTATATCCTGAAACATCACTGGTTGTAAAAATGACACCATGTTTTCAATAGAATTGGATTGGTGTTGATAAGACCATTCCAGTGATTGGTTTTCCGCAGTTAACATTGCTTGTATGCGGGTGCCGTTAGCTTTATCTTCAATAGGTGATATGCCGGAACTGGCGAGTAACTCACCTCGGTCATCAAAGACGCTAGTGCCTTGTATATTCTCATTGCTGGCCATATTTTGGGTCAGCACACTAAGGCTGAGTTTGTCGTCAGCCAGGATAAGTTCTTTGGAGGAGTCAGCTAACTGCGCAGAAATGGTGCTGCCATGATCTTCAATTTGTTTTTTCAGCAGCTTCTCTTGATTAGTGATAATAATTGAACCAAGTAGAGTCATGCCGGTGGTGATTAATAATGAGATGACGAAAGCGAGTTTGATGGCGATAGGGATGTGTTTAGGCCAGTTATGACGTACGCGAGCGACAAAATTAGTCATCACCGCTTTCGGTGCTGACTGAATAATGGCACGACCGTGCTCAATGTGTGACCGTGTTTCCACAAGCCTTGGGCCTAACATTACATACTTCCCCTTATTTCACTTATTAAGGATAGCACGAGAAGTGGTTTTTCGCTGTGGCAGCGCCTTTTTACTCTACAAATAAGGCTGAAATGTGACAGTAGACGCACTCCAGCTTGGAAAACCATGCTCAATCAATGGCTTATGCCGAATAAAAAAAGGTGCCAGAGTCGCTGTAACGATGAAATTGCCGGCAGTTGGCAAGACCGTGTAGAATACGCGGCCATACTAACTACTCTTCCTGACCAATATTGGAGACATAATGACTTTAATTCGACCTTTTACCGGTCTGCGTCCTGTTGATGGGCGTGCATCTGATGTAGCGGCCCCCCCGTATGATGTATTGAACAGTGCAGAAGCACGTGAGCGCGCAGAGGGTAAAGAGTGGAGTTTTTTACATATCTCCAAGCCAGAGATTGATTTGACCGAAGGCACCAACCCTTATACCGACGAAGTGTATGCAAAGGGTGCTGATAACTTGCAGCGGATGATTGATGCAGCTGTTTTGGCTAGAGATACCACAGATTGTTACTACTTTTACCGCATTGTGATGGGCAATCACGAGCAAACCGGTATTGTTGCGGCGGCTTCGGTACCGGATTACGACACCAATCGTATTCGCAAACATGAGTTTACTCGTCCGGACAAAGAAGATGATCGGGTCCGCAATATTGATAGTTTAAATACCCAGACCGGCCCAGTGTTTTTGACCTACAAACATTCATCGGATGTCGATGCTATTTCAGAAGAAGTCGCCAAAGCCGAGCCGGATGTGGATATTAAAGCTGACGATGGTATCCGCCATACTTTGTGGGTGGTTGCAGATAGCGAAGTGGTGGCAAGGTTAACTGCTTTATTTGATGCAATGGATTGTTTGTACATTGCTGATGGTCATCACCGTAGTGCCGCGGCATCACGTGTTGCGGCAACGCGCAAAGCGGCGAATGCTGACCACACAGGCGAAGAAAGTTATAACTATTTCTTGTCGGTAATTTTTCCTGATAATCAAATGAAAATTCTTGATTACAACCGGGTCGCGACAGATTTGAATGGTCTTGATGCAGAAACATTTTTAGAAAAAGTTGCTCAGTCATTTAGCGTTGAAGCCAGTGATGAGCCAGTTAAGCCGCGCGGTAATGGCGAATATGGTTTGTACTTACCCGGCCAGTGGTATCAGTTAAAAGCCAAGGCAGATTTAATTCCGCAAAATGATCCGGTGGCGAGTTTAGATGTCAGTGTTTTAGCCGATCAATTGATTGATCCAATTCTAGGTATTAGCGATCCAAGACGAGATAAACGGATTGATTTTGTCGGTGGAATTCGTGGTCTGGCAGAATTAGAAAAACGTGTTGATAGTGGAGAAATGGCAGTGGCTTTTGCGTTATTCCCAACGCGGATTGATCAGTTAATGGATGTAGCTGATTCAGGCAATGTGATGCCGCCTAAATCAACTTGGTTTGAACCTAAATTAGCAGACGGATTAGTTTCGCACGTACTCGATTAATGCTGACACTCGAGTGACGACACTATTCTTCTTCATCGTCACTTGAGAAGTCATAGTTAAGCTTTGTGCTAGGTTCTTGTAAGAAGTAACCTTGAATGTAATTCACCCCAAATTGCCATAGTAGCGCAAGGCTGTTGGCATCTTGTACGAACTCGGCAATCGTCAATTTACCCATCGCGTGTGCTGTTTGAATAATTGATTTAACGGATTCCTGACTATCTTCGTTTTCGGTTATCTCGGTGATTAGTGCACCATCAATTTTCAAATAATTGACGTCCAAATGCTTAAGATTCTTAATCGAGTTTAAACCGCTACCAAAGTGGTCAAGCACAACCTGGCAATGCAGTTGTTTAACGCCACTAATAAAGGCCTTTGCTTCGCTTAGGTGTATCACTGCTTCTGATTCAGTTATTTCAAAAATAAGTGATTCCCCCGAAATGCGGTGGTTAGATATTAATTCACTAATCCATGGTAGTAATGTTGGGTCACCGAGGGAACTTGCTGAGAGTTTAATAAAGAAATTGGTGTGTTTAGATTGTGCTCGTTCTGCAGCAAGGCGTTCAACAGCATGTGAAATAACCCAACGATCAATTTCAGCGACTAAGTTGGCTTGCTGTGCCGCTGGGAAAAACTCTTCAGGTAAAACATCATTACCGTCTTCATTAGACAGGCGTAATAAGACTTCATAATTTTCTTTTGTATCGCCATGTAAGCTGACAATAGGCTGGAAAATAAGGAAGAAACTGTCTTCATGCAAGGCGTCATTAATGGTTTCAACCCAGGCAGAAACGCGTTCTTTACCCGCAGCCTCATCAGCAATTGGGTTATGCAGGTGGACAGTGTTACCACCTTCATCGTGAGCAATATTGCAGGCAAGATCTGCACGAGAAATCACTTCTTGCGCACTACCGGCACTTTCTCCAATGACACTAATACCGATGCTACAAGTCGTGATGACCGATTTTCCTGCGACGTCAGAAATATGATCGTCAACCACTTTACATAATTTCTCAGCATAATTTTGCGCGCCATCATTGCTGCACTCTTTTAATAAAACAGTGAAGCAGTGATCGCTAAAGCGGGCGATGATGTCCGGATCATCCACCTGACTGTCGAGCAACTTGGCAATATCGCTAATAACCATGTCGCTAGAGGAAAGGCCAACAGTTTCCTTAATATTACCAAAGTTGTCGATACTGATATAAAGCATGGCGCTACGAATCGATTCAGTAGCGGCTTTTGAAATCGCTGTGTCAAGTACTTCCATAAAATATTGGCGATTAAAGATACCGGTTAACAAATCCTGACGACTGAGAATGCTTAGTTGGCGTTGTAATTCTTTGTCCGAGGCGGTGCGAATAATAATTTGAGTACATGCTTCGCCATCAATTGATGCCGGGGTAAATTCCATCGTGGCCTTAAATGACTTGTTATCTGTACGCAGTGCCTGTACTTCAATTTCACTTTGCGCTTGCGAATCATCTTTGCTGTAGTTTCGTAGAAATTGTTTGAAGTTGTCTTGATCTTGAGGTGACACCATATCCATTATTGGCATGCCATCGACATCGTCCTGACTATCGTAACCAAATAATTCCATGTAAACGGGGTTGGCGTAAATATGCATGCCTTCGTGCACATAGGTAATGGCATCGCGTGAACTATCGAGTAAAGAGCGGCAGCGCTTTTCACTTTCTCTTAATGATTTATTTGTCACGCGGAGTTTGCGACGAGCGCGCAAAGCGGACACTTCACGTTCGACTATGCATTGTAAGTGATCAGGATCTTCGTCTTTTTTGACCAGATCGCAGGCGCCTGCTTTTAAGGCTTGCCCAGCGTTAATGTTGTCAGCACCGTTAGCCATAACGATAAGCGGGATATCTTTTTCAGTTTTTCTGACAATGTCCAGTGCCTGATAGGCATCAATGAAAGTGAGTTTGTCTGCGGTAATAATCAGATCCCAGGTTTGTTCTTCAAGCGCACCTTCTAGGTCTTCATCATCTTCAACACGTTTGGTTCGGACGGCGAGCCCTGCATTGCGGAGAATGTTGGTAATCATCTCTGCATCATTAGAAGACTCATCAATGATAAGTAGATGTAATGTGTTGTCCGTGTCCATGTATCCCCTGGAAGCCCCTGTTTAGAAATATGCTATTTCTGCGCTAAAAGACGCTCTTTTAAATATATATCAAAATGGTAAATAAATCATGGATTTGGGCTGCTTATTTTATAAATCATTTTAATACTGACATCGACCCTTGCCGACACTTGTGAATGTTTGTCTCTTGATGCGCTTAAGCTATTGTTAAGTTGCTAATCTACTGCTACTAATAGTAGTAAGACTGCATAAATAATCTATGCAGATAGTCAACACAAGGGAGTGCAAAGATGGATGGAATTAGGGTCAGAGCTGAACATCCAGGTGATTTTCAGGCAATAGATGTTGTTAATTTGAGCGCATTTGAATGTGAACGTGAGGCGAAATTAGTCTCTGAGTTGCGCCAGCGGCCAACATATTCTCCCGATTTATCGTTAGTGGCTGAGTTTAATGGTCGTTTAGTCGGACACTTGATGCTAACGCCGAGCAGTGTGTTGTGTAACGAGGAAGAAGTTAGTGTCTTGTTGCTGGCACCAATGTCGGTGGTGCCTTCACAATCTCACCGTGGTATTGGCACCGTGTTGGTAGAAGAGGCGATTACGCGTGGACGCGATGCCAACTACTCGGCGGTGGTGGTGGTCGGTAAACCAGATTATTATGCTTTGCACGGTTTTAAACCCAGCAATAATTGGGGGTTACGCTGCAACCTGCCAGTGCCCGACGATGCCGTGATGGCGATAGAACTAGTGGAGGGTGCGCTAGGGAGCGAAGGTATGGTTAAATACGCTACGCCGTTTTTAGCTATGTACTAACGGCGGAGCTGTTATAGCGAAGACCAGATAGATTCAAAATCGATTTCATCCGATTCAGCAAGGGAAGCTTGCTTAGATGTTTCTTCTTGCTGTTGGGCGGAATGTGATTTTTCTTCTAATACTTTAAATTCAAATTGCGAAAAGCTGCGGGTGGTCTCGAGCCGCTGCGTTAATTGTGCGATGACCTGTTTGTCTTGAAAATTGATACGTATTTTCTGTTCTGGTTTAAATGGCATTGCGGGTGTAATAATAGTGGCGGGCTGATCAATCGCGCGTAATTCCGGCAACATTAAACAACGTAAGTAATCCGAGTTTTTTCCAGCGCCATGGGAAAGTTCTAACCGCGCAGAGACGGCAATGGCGTTAGGGGTTAGCATTTGTATACCTAATTCGATGTTTTCTTTGCGGCTACTTTGCAACCGGCGGATGACGCCAATCCCCCATTGATCAATGTCACGATCTTCGTATTCACGTACGGCGAGTAAGTCACCGACTTGCGCAGAGAACTGAGTATCATCCTCTGAGATTAAACAATAACCTCCAGCGCTAACATTGGCCATGCCCAATCTAATTGTTTGGTATTCAAGACTGTGGACGTTTGAGCCAGAGCTAAGTTCAGAGGTGGCGGCTGGTGCAAGGGTTGGGTCATTAGGTGAATAAGTATAATTCATATTCCACACATCCGGACCGCGATGCTCATCAGAGATCGACTCGATTTTAGTCGTGTGGTATTGGGAACGAACCTCATCAAAGTTGGGGTTAGTCTCGCTAGGTAGTTGCGCGAAAGGCTGTTCACCACTCACAAAATGATGTGCTGCACTTAAGCCAAAAGCAACTTCAACGTGTGCAGATTGTTTAGGCACACGTGAGAAACTGCGCTTCGACATCACACTCCATGAAGTTAATAGTCTTTGTAATAAGTCATTCGATGCCAAAGTGTGCAAGGAATCGTTGTCATCTGATAAGCGTTGACCAAAAATTTTGACCAGGCGTTGAGTATTTAATAAACGACAGCCGAGGTAGTCATGACCACGATGCATGGCCAAGTAACCGGGTTGCTTATCTTCATGTAAATTAATAATGAATAAGCCGTGTGGGGTATTATCATCAGATATTTTTTCAAGTCTCGCCGTGTCAACTAATTGGTCTAACAGGTTACAAACTTTGTCGACTTCACCGCGGTGCAGACGAAATGGCATGGCTAACGCTAACAACGATATTTTGTTATACAAATGACTAATGGTGTTACTGGCAGGTGTTTTGCTATAGGGATCTTTAATATTTTGTTCAAGCAGTTGATAAGAATCTGCAAAGTTGTAGATGGTGTGCAGTTCTAACCAGACGCCTCTGGGATAAGGGGCATACACTTGATAAGAACGTAGTAGCAAGATATCCAGATAACTCATCACTCGATGAAGAGTGATGATGAGTAGTTTAAGATCGGGACGTGGTGAGGCTTCAACCTGACGCGCGACTATTTTATAACCGACCGCCAGTTCAGACATTAAGGCGCGCGCGAGTTCTGAAATTTTTCGGTTACGCGGGTTTAACGGTAGTGGTCGACCGGCAAAATGTTTTTCTAATGATTCGGAAATATATTTGCAGGGTTCGCGTAGTGATTCGAGTGCTTTAAAGCGTTGTTGCAGTGGCATTTCAAGCCGGTTGATTTCAACGATGGCTTTGAATACCAATCGCGAAGTTTCACCCAAATTTGCCATGGGTAAACTTTTAATCCATTGTTGGATAAATTTGGGGCGTACGTCGAACGACGTTTCATCAGGCACATTTTGCTCAGGGATTTTCAGCCCTGTTAAATCGACAATCTCAGACATTCGTTCCTTCCTAATCTAGTTTCATCAACAACTCTTTGGCCTAGCCAAGCCCCCACTTGTATAGTCCGAATACCCTCTAGAATATTGTAAGTATATCAAAGTTAACGACAATTAATTGCCTCAAATTGAAAGCATTTTGCTCGTTTTGTCCATTTCGTTAAAGTGGCAGCTTGCTGTTAGCGCCAGCACTTTCACGCACTAACTTGGGTACCAGATAACCTGATAATTTCGCCTGGATGTCAATAAGCAATTGTTTTGCCACAGAATCTGCCACAGAGAAGTGCGCGCCACCGCTGACTTTATCCAGCTGATGCAGGTAGTAAGGGAGTACCCCAACGGCAAATAGTCGTTCACTGAGTGTGATTAATTGCTCGGCTGAATCATTAATGCCGGCGAGCAGTACTGATTGATTAAGCAAGGCCGTCCCGCTACTCGCAAGCTGCTGGCAAGCCTCTGCCACGGTGTCATCGATTTCGTTGGCATGGTTGCTGTGCAACACCATTACCGTTTGGAATCTGCTCTGGGCAAGGGTTGAACATAACTCGTCGGTGATTCGGTTGGGCAGCACGACTGGCAGGCGGCTGTGTATTCGTAGTCGTTGTAAGTGTGGTATGGCTTCCAGTGCCTGAATAAGTGAGTTCAGCCTTTCGTCGCTCAATGTCAACGGGTCACCGCCACTGAGAATGATTTCGTTAATGTCAGTCGCTTCAGTCAGGTAGCTGAGCGCTTGCTGCCAGTCGTTACGTGCGGGGTTGGCCTCTGTGTAAGGAAATTCGCGTCGAAAGCAGTAGCGGCAGTGGACAGCACAGGCACCAGTAGTGAGTAATAAGGCGCGTCCCTGATACTTTTGCAGCAGGCCGGGGCTTTCCATCGCCGCGTGATCGCCGACGGGATCGGCGCTATATCCGGCAACCGTTTCTAATTCCAGACCCAGGGGCAGTATTTGACGCAGTAATGGGTCGTTGACATCGCCTTGGCGGATACGCTGACAATAGGCAAGCGGCACTTTCAGTGCAAATAACTGGCTGGCTTGGCGGGCTGCAGGGAGTAGCGTGTCTGGTAAGTTAAGTACTTTAAGCAACTCAGCCGGATCGGTGATAGCGGTGGCAAGTTCTTGTTGCCAGGACTTGGGCTGCAAAATGGTTGGTGTTACCTGTATCATAGGGCAAATTATATAGGGTTTGCACAGGCAAAGGTCAACGCCTGTGTCATCGAGAGGGTAGCATGGCAAAATATAGCACTAATGAATTTCGCGGCGGTTTAAAATTAATGATCGACGGCGATCCGTATTCGATTGTTGAAAATGAAATCGTCAAACCGGGTAAAGGTCAGGCCTTTAACCGGGTCAAAGTTCGTAACCTGAAGACCGGCCGTGTGATTGATCGCACCTATAAGTCTGGTGAGTCAGTCGATGCCGCAGACGTGATGGATACTGAGATGCAGTATCTCTATAACGATGGTGAGTTTTGGTACTTCATGGATCCTGAAAGTTTTGAGCAGCTCGGCGCCGATAAAACTGCGGTTGGCGATGCGATGAAATGGTTAAAAGAACAAGACACCTATGAAGTCACGTTATGGAATGGTGAGCCACTATCTGTGACACCGCCTAACTTTACGGTTTTGAAAGTCACGGAAACGGATCCTGGTGAGCGTGGTGATACCTCCGGTGGTGGTGGAAAACCCGCTACATTGGAAACTGGCGCGGTCGTGCGTGTGCCGTTGTTTATTGATATTGATGAATTGATTAAAGTGGATACCCGCACCGCTGAATATGTTTCACGTGCTAAAAAGTCGTAACGCTTTTAAATTGGGCGATTGGCTTTTATGTCACAATATTGGGCGCCTACCGCGAGTTTAGAAAACCTCCGCGCCAGAGCAGAAATGCTGGCGACAATACGGACCTACTTTGCTGAGCAAACGGTGTTGGAAGTCGACACCCCCAGTTTGTCTTCATCTGCAAATACTGATCTGAATATTGATAGTATCGGCGCCCATTATCAGGGACCCTCAGCATCGGCTGACGGGGCCTTGTATTTACACACTTCTCCTGAATTCCCGATGAAGCGATTGCTGGCCAGCGGTTGCGGTGCGATTTATCAAATCTGTAAAGTGTTTCGTGATGGTGAGTGTGGTCGTTATCACAATCCTGAATTTAGTTTGCTGGAATGGTATCGGCCCAATTTTGATCAACACGCTTTAATGGCTGATGTTGACGAATTGATTAATTTAGTTTTAGGGTCGAGTACGACAACATTACGTAAATTGACTTATCAGCAAGCATTCATAGGACAGGTCGGTTTTGATCCACTGACCGCTGAGACAACGACGTTACAACATTGCGCCCAGCAACACGGTATCAACGTGGTGGGGTTGGAAGGGGCTGCGAACGATGAGTGGTTAGATTTACTCATGGATCAAGTTGTCATCCCCAGTTTAGGTGATGGCCGAGTATTTATTTATGATTATCCTGCGTCCCAAGCCTCGCTGGCGCGCTTAGATCCGAATGATAATCGCTTCGCTCAACGTTTTGAGTTGTATATTAACGGTATTGAACTGGCCAATGGTTTTCATGAATTAACCGACGCATCATTGCAACGACAACGTTTTGAAAATGATAATATTAAACGTCAATATGCGAGTAAGCCAACCATGCCGATTGATGAAAATTTTATTGCGGCGTTAGAAGCTGGATTACCCGACTGTGCCGGGGTGGCACTAGGCCTAGATAGATTACTAATGTTAAAAGTGGGCGCCAGTAATATTGCGCAAGTACTGGCTTTTCCTTTCAACAAAGCCTGATTTTCGTAGCAGGTAATCACTCAGACGACAAAGCGCGACCCATCTCAATAACCTGATCATGTTTGATATTAGAATTCCATTTTATTTTCTTATTCGCAAACAACATCACCACGGTTGAGCCCATATTGAAACGACCCATTTCATCACCACGTTTAAAATTTATTTCTTGTTTGTCATAACGCCAGCTTGTTACCCCTTTACCATAGGGTGGTGTGACACATCCGTGCCAGGATGTTTCCATGCTGCCGACATTAATCGCGCCGACTAGAATCATGGCCACCGGGCCTCGTTCAGTATCAAAAATAGTAATGACACGTTCATTGCGGGCGAATAAATCTGGCACGGTATCAGCAGTATGGGCGTTGACACTGAACAGTGCACCCGGCACATAAGTCATTTCACGCAATGTGCCAGCAACCGGCATGTGAATACGGTGGTAATCGTGCGGAGCTAAATAAATGGTACAAAACTCACCGTCTTGAAAATGCCGTGCCAATGCTTCAGAGCCGCTAAGTAAACTGGTTAAATTAAAATTATGATTTTTGGCTTGGATCAAAGTCTGGCCTTTAATTTCGCCAAACTGACTAATGCGACCATCAACGGGTGAAATAATTAAATCTTCATTTTTATCGAGCGGACGGGTGCCCGCACGTAACGAGCGGGTGAAGAAACTATTAAAGTCTTTGTAAGCCGTTGGGTCTGGCTCAGCAGCAATTGACATGTCGACTTTATATTTATTAATGAACCATTTAATTTGCGGGTTCTTATACCACGGCGCACGAATGCGGGTCATGCGATGCATTAAATTTGAAATAGCATGCTGGGGAGCTATGCGAACGAAGAAGGCACTAATTTTTGACATGGATAAAAACCGCGAGCTAAATTTTGATTAAAGTGTATCGGTTGTTTAAAAAGTTATTTCGGCGCTGTTTTGAGAACAGGTACTTTAATAAACATTGAAGGTTGTTTGGTAAAGTTTAGTTTTACAAATATTTCATCACCTTGGCGTAATGGTGAGACTGGTCGCATTAACATCATATGCAAGCCATCGGGCTGCAGTGTGATTTTGCCCTTTGCCGGGATGGTAATGTCACCTTGATGTAACATACGACTGATGCCATTTTCAGTCACGGTGCGGTGGATCATAGCGTGATCATAAAAGCGACTAGCCACTGATTCAAGCGTGACATCTTTATTTGAGCGATTATGAAGCGTCATGTAGGCCGCATTCACACGACTAACGGGTGGTGCTTCTCGCAACCATGCATTTTCAACTTCAATCAATGCTTGCGCGTAAGCCACTGGTGAAAATAGACCGCAAAGCACTAATAGCATTGGCAGTGTTTTATTAAGAGTCATGACTTTCTCTAATTAGATTGAATTCATTGGTCATGGTTTTAACATCGTGCGGTGCTGAAAATAATGCGTGCAGCTGGCCTTGTGGGTTAATGAGTAAAATCGCACCGGTGTGGTCTACCGCATAGTCCTTGTCTTCAGCGTTGGTTTTTTTAACTAAATAAGCAATGCCGAACTGTTTAGTTAATACATCAACCGCGGCCGCGTCTTTTGCAGTGAGACCAATAAATTTTTTGTTGAAGTAAGGGATGTATTTGCTCAGTTGTTCAACAGTGTCACGCTCGGGATCGACTGACATCATCATAAAGCGTGGCGCGGGTTTATCTTTTTGTGTATCAAGTGCGGTAGCGATCAGGTTCATGGTGGTGAGTGTGTTCGGACATACATCAGGGCAGTTAGTGTAACCAAAAAACATAAATGACCATTGGCCGCGCAGTGACTCTTGGTTAAACGAGTCACCATGATGGTCGCTGACTTCAAAAGCTTTGATGTCGCGCGGGGTAGAGAAAACCGTAGAGGTCAATTTACTAAGATCGACCGGCTGGTTGAGATAAAAATACAAAAATAAGCCAGTGATGGCGCTGAGCGTGGCGACGCTAATTATCGCGAAATTATTGGAAGGATTATCTGAGGCCATACGATGTCTCTGTTGTAAGCGGTTAATGTCTGTTTTTCGAGCCGAATCATAGCAGAAATTGGCTAGGGTAAGGGACTGAGCAGAGTAAGAAAAGTCGTGATTTAGAAATTATTGCTGGTAATTCAGGTGCATAGCGAAAATGGGGGCGATGCACACCGCGGAATTATAGGTGCTGTCACCGCCTCAGAAAAGCGGTGAGCAGTTTTATTTTGGCATCACCAGTGTATTGCCCGCTGCCTTTAAAGCTGCTGCGGCTTCAGGTGGCATGTATTTTTCATCATGCTTAGCGAGGACTTGGTCAGCATAAAAAATCTCGTCGCCTTGTAATTTGCCTTCTACTACAACGCCCTGACCTTCGCGGAATAAATCAGGCAGGATGCCTTTGTAAGTCACGGTAATATCTTTAGCGAGATCAGTGACGGCAAAACGGACGTTTAATCCGTCAGGGTTGCGTTCCACTGAGTTCACTTTGACCATACCACCTAAGCGGAAAGTCTTGTTTTGTGGTGCTTCGCCAGCTTGTATTTGAGTCGGCGAAAAGAAGAACACGATGTTGCTTTGAAAAGCATTTAACGCCAGCAAGGTCGCACCGCTGAGGCCGACGACGGCAAAGACGATAAAGGTAAATTTTTTGTGACGTGGTTTCATGATTATCTAATCCGTTTAGCTCAATTAGTTTGTTTCAATTTTTGTTGTTGGCGCCGGTAACGTCGCAGTGGTAGCACGACATTGAATACCATGACCACGGTAGCAATGAGGTAGGTACCCCAAACGTAGAAGCCATGGCCGCCCATGTGAAAGAATTCGGCCCAGTTCATATTCGTGCTTCCTTGATCCAGCTGGAATCTTCTTCAATTTCTAAAATACTGCCGCGCATACGCACCAGCACAACACTGAAAAAATAGAATTTAAAGGCAACCGCCATAATCAGTAATGGCGCGAGAATACTGCCATCAATGCTGGGGCCGTCGGCGCGCGCAACAGAAGCGGGTTGGTGCAAGGTGTTCCACCATTCAACGGAGTAATGAATGACGGGCAGGTTAACCACACCAACGATGATCAGTACGCCACCGGCACGGGCAGCGCGGCGTGGGTCGTCAATGGCTGACTGCAAAGCCATAAAACCGACGTAAAGAAATAATAAAATTAATTCTGAGGTGAGTCGCGCATCCCATACCCACCAAGCGCCCCACATTGGTTTACCCCAGAGCGAACCGGTGATGAGCGCAATCACGGTAAACGAGGCACCAATCGGTGCACTACAAGTAACGAAAGTGTCAGCGAGTTTTATTTTCCAGACTAATCCGACAATGGCTGCGCCAGCCATCATGGCGTAGACAAACATCGACATCCAGGCAGCAGGCACGTGCACATACATGATGCGAACTGTCTCACCTTGTTGGTAGTCAGGTGGCGAGTTGAATAGACCCAGATAGAGACCGTAAACAAGGCTGATGATGCATAGCCCGGTTAGCCACGGCAGCAATTTACCGGCAAACGGGTAAAAGTTTTTCGCTGCAGCGAGTCTGAAGAACCATTTAAACATTTTGTGTCAGACGCTCCTGTCTGGGTGCTGAATTGTCAGTATTGTAACAAATAGAGAGCACGAATTAATGAGAATGAGGCCTAGTCTAACGAAATCCGCAACGACAGGGTACTAATCCAAGGTGCTAGTACCAGCCCGAGCATGAGATAGGCGCCGAGCAAAGAGAGGTGGGCGTCAGCCGGAAAGCCTTGCACGGTGGCGGTTATCGCCCCGGCGCCGAAAATTAGCACCGGAATATATAAGGGCAGGATTAAAAGTGCCAGTAATACCCCACCGCCGCGTAAGCCGAGGGTTAGGGCGGCGCCAACGGCGCCTATCAGGCTCAATATCGGCGTCCCTAGCAGTAAGGATATGACTGTAATAATTAGGCCTTCGTTGCTCATACCAAGGCTGAGTCCTAACACCGGACTAATAATGACTAGGGGGAGGCCGCTGGTGAGCCAATGGGCGGTGATTTTGGCAGATACTAGTAAGCTGGCAGGCTGAGGGGAGAGTAATAATTGCTCAAGTGTGCCTTCGTGTAATTCATGGCTAAACAAACGTTGCAAAGACAGTAAGGTAGCGAGTAAGGCAGCGACCCAGATAACCCCGGGGGCGATGGTACGCAGCGTTTCGGGTTCAGGCCCCACACCTAATGGAAACAGGCTGGTGACAATGATAAAAAACATCAACGGCGTGAGTATGTCGGTGCGCTGCCGGTAGGCGAGTAAAAATTCACGGCGCATGACCCGCGACCAGGCGGCGAACATATTGTGATCGTTGTTCATTGGTTGATCATTCACGTTACAACGCCACGGTGACGCTAACGCGTTCGATAAACGCGGCTTGCTGGTGGGTGGTTAGTATCGCCATGCCACCGTTATCAGCATGTTGAATAATGTGTGCGACTAGCCAGTCGACCGCATTCACATCTAGGGCGGTTAGGGGTTCATCAAGAATCCACAGTTTGCGTTCTTCGAGTAGTAAGCGCGCTAATGAAACGCGACGTTGCTGGCCTTGTGACAGCAGACGCATGGGTTTTTCACTGTGCGGGCCTAAACCAATCTCGGTCAGTGCCGCTTGAATCTGTGAATCGTCATCATTGTGGGTGCTGGAGGCTAGCTTTAAGTTTTCTACCGCGGTGAGATCACCAAACATGCCACTGCGATGACCAATATAGAGGAGTTCACTATTAAAGTTGTCGCGGTGTTTATGGATGTCTTTTTGTTGCCAAAGCAAGCTGCCCTCACTTGGTAGCGTGAGTCCGCAAAGCATGCGCAGTAAAGTTGTTTTACCGGTGCCATTCATTCCCGAGACATGCATGAGATCGCCTGCCTGCATGCTGAATGAAATATCAGAGAAGAGGGGCTTGCCGCCACGTTCGACGGCAAGCGCTTGTGCTTGTAACATATCGACCAACTATTGCCTGTTAGAGCGTTGAGTCTACCACGCTGCCATTTTGGCTGAGTGACTCATCGGCTTTTTTAGCTGGCTTTTTAAGCTTATCGGTTTTGCTTACCCGTGGCCTAGCAAACTTAGGTTTAGGGCCTTTGCCATCTGAAGGAGCAATATCGCGAATCATATCCGTCAGACGTACTTCGTCAGTCACGTAGTAAGGCGTCTTGTCATCTTTGACGTAGAGCTTCTGCATTTCTTCCAGATTGAATGGGCGTGAACCGAGTCGACCGAACACGGCCATTTGGCCACCGGTTTCATCCACTGCGCGGTCACGATCCAGACCTTTCGACACAGATAGTGCTGGCGAGTTAGTTGGTGCGGTCGCAATGATTTCTGGCTTAGGTTCAGGACTAAAGCCATAGAAGCGTGGCTGAGAATCCGGTGAAGTCAGTTGCAGTACCTTGATGCCATTTATGCCATCAGCCACATAAGCAAACAGTGACGCATTGGTTGTGGCGACAACGACATCACGTGCATCGTTGAGTTGACCGTCAGCCGTGTACTTCATGTAGGTCTTAGGCTGCTCAGGTTTTTCAACATCAATGATAACCAAACCTTCTTTACCACCGGCAACATAAGCGTAGGTACGAGCAACATAAATGCGACGACCGTCGTTAAGTGGCACAAAGGCGTTATCAACTAACTTAGCATCTGATGGGTTAGTGACATCAACAACCTTGAAGCCTTCATCATCGGTGACGAACAAGTAGCGGAACTGCAGGGCAGTAGCGCGTGGGTTGTTCATTTTAATCACGGTTTCAACTTTAGGTTGAGTTGGGTCATCCATGTTCAACACCACAACCCCTTTTGGCGTAGTGATGTAGAAGTAGTAACCACCAATAGTTAAGTGTGAGGCACCATCAAGAATCCCGTTTTCATTCCAGGTCAGTGAGCGGGTGAAGACGTTATTACGTGGCTCACCATCAGCGAGGGTATTCACATCAGAAACAATCAGACCTTCGACAGAGTCGGTAATAAACATACTGTCATAGATAGGGTGCATGATTTGTTCTTGGTTTTCACCTTGATTGAGCTCGGAAATATTACGGCCGCGATGAATCGGTTGGTTCGTCGGCAAGACCACACAAGTGGCATTTTCCGATTTGATTCGGGTGTTGTGTCCTAGTGGACTAAACGGTGCGGTAATAATTCGCTGTGAGATACCTTTGTTAGCAATACTAGCGACATCATAAGCTTGTGTACCATTGCTGCCTTCGGCAACGAACAGGTACTCACCGCGTAACTGCAGACAGTTAGCTTGTTTAGAGCTATGACGGAACACGTAGGTTAGTTCTTCCGGTAACACGCGATCGTTATCCAGATGATTTTTGTACCAGTCCGGGTAAGCGTATTTCTGCAAGTAACTACCAATCACCGCTTGCGGTTCGTCCCACTCGGTGACGCGTTGGCCAACAATTTGGTCTTCAGTACCAAACCAGCCGTAGTAACCAACGAAGTTAACGAAGTTAGTACCGAGCAATAACAACTGCGACATAATAGCGTTGTTGTCATTGGCTTCGGAAACGTGACAATCAGTACAAGTCTTGGTCTCAGTTTTCCGCGTCGTGTGCGGGAAGTGAGGGGCAAAGGCTTGTGAGCTGTAACCACTGGCGGCAATCGGTGGTTGTTGAATGTAAATCAACTCACGATTGACGTTACGTGAAGATAGAATCAACGCAGATGAAGAACGTACTGGCGCAATACGGCCACCTTTAGAAGGTCCGTGTTTACCCAGTTGGTACATTTGGTCACGTACCACTTGCGGGTTGTAGGTTGAGTAGTTACGGGTTTCACCACCTTCATAATGAAGACGTTCAGTTTTCCAGTTGGCCTGAATCGGTAAGTGACAACCGGCACAACTGGTAGCCCAAGAACTGTGGCAAGTGAAACATAACATTTCATTGTTTTTGTGCGCACGATCTTCAGGTGCCACACCGGGGCCCCATTTGAAGTTAACTTTGTCGGTTGACATTAACTTGGCGCGAGCCGCTTTGCCATTGAAGTCATCGTTGTCAGGGTCAACAGTATTTTTAACCAGTGAGACTTCCCATTCTTTGTCAGGCCAGAGTGAAGAACGTTGAATTAATTTATCACCTTGCCATTCAAAACGTTTTTTACCTGTTGGTGTGCGTAACAGAGCAAGATCGTTACCTTTAGGCGGTGCAGCAGGGCCAGAGGTTAGCAGGGTAGGGAATTCATCGGCGGTACCGTGACAGTCGATACAATCGATTTCGACTGCTGACGCCACTTCACCATAAATATGGCCGTTACCGTGTGAGTCTTGGGCAAAGTGACAATCGACACAGTGCATACCGACATCAAGATGAATAGACGATAGGTGAACGGCTTTCTTGGCCCAGTTTGGATCTTCTTCGCTAACAATCTTGCCGTCAGCGTCGAGCATGTTGCCTTTACGGTCGCGTTTAAAGATAGCGCGGAAGTTCCAACCATGACCATGATAGTCAGCGAATTGAGTATCTTTTAATTCGCCATTCATTTCAGAAACTTGTTTTAAGAAGTCAGGATCACTCCACTTACCACGAATGGCGGCTTCTTCTGGGTTGTGAGAATTGATTTCACGAATTTCAGCAGCGGTAGGGTAGCGCTGTTTTTCAGGCCACATACTCGGCGCATCTGATTCGTAGTCCCACATGGTGTAGCCCATGAAGCTGTTCACAAATACGTTAGGTTGGTGCATATGGCAGTTCATGCATTGGGCTGTTGGAATAGCGCGGGTAAATTCATGGCGCAGCGGATGGCCAGATTCTTTACGTGCAATCGTTGGGTCGTTAGTCACGGTTTCACCAACATGGCCATGTTCAGCATAAGGACCTGAGTGACGTGGGTCACGGTCGTTGGCATAAATAACGTGACAAGCCGTACAACCGGATGAACGGTAATCACCTGGGGCATCGTTGGTGCCGAGGAACCACAGCAGCGGATCGTTCAAGCGTGTCTTAGTAATGTTAATCACTGGCACCGCAATGCGCAGGCCAGTACCGGGACCACGGTTAGATTGTTTAATATCAGGGCGACCCGGTTCTTCAAGCTGTTGGATGCGTCCTAATACATTTGGTAAACCGGTTTCAGCAAATAAGTTAACAATATTCCGGCCACCACGTTCGAAAACACGGAAGATATCGCCCGGAGGTAGTGTTTCCCATGCGGGTAGCGGATAAATGGCATCTAAAATGCCTTTGGCTTTCATATTTTCGTCAGGTTTTTTAACCGCGACTAATTTGCCTGGTTTTCCGTCGCGCGTGTAGGCTTCACCTAGCAGGTAACGTTTGTAGGGCACGATGCCGTTGTTGTATCCAGCACCGCCCCAGAGCATGGCACCAGTGGCCATTAAGCTACGTTCGTTCGCTTGCACGATAGGTAAGTGACATGCACCACAGGCATCGCGAGCAACGCGGAGATCACCGGGGTTAATGAAGCGGACAAATTCAGGACTTTCTTTGTTTAACAAAGCATAACTAATTTCTGGGTTTGCGCTATTGGGGTAGTTCCATTTTTTCGCAAAGCGAGGTTGCACGTGGGCTTTATTTTGGGTGATTTGATATTCACTATCATCTTTTTCAATATCGTCGGCCTTGGTGACCGAGGCATCGCCACCATGACAGTCAACACAACCAAGCACAACAGCCGGGTTGGCGTGCATGGTTTTTTTATCTGAGTCAGTATGACAGCTGATACAGCCATCACTTTTTTTGTTGGCATCGTCCCAGGTTTGATGAGCGGGTGCATCGGGGGCTCGCTCATATTGAATGTCGCGTGGCACTTCAGCACCGCTGGAAGCAAAGCTCAAATGGCTCGTCAAACTTAAACAAGTGGCGAGGGCAAGACTCAGTATCGTAGGCAGTGTGCGTATATTCATTGCGCGTCAATCATTCCATGGTTTTTGTTATTGAATACAGTATAAAACGCTTTGCTGATTTTTGAAGCTATTTTGCATAGCGCTTTAGTATTAATTAAAGCATTAAGCAAAATAACACAGCTATGCAAGCAGGCTGTTAGGGTGTGGGGGAAGTCGCCTCCCGCACGAAAACAGGCTCTTGAATAAATGTGTCAGAGTCAGTGTGCTGCTAAAAGCAAATGGCCACTGCATTCGCAGTGGCCAAGTTAAATTAGTAAGTCAGGATGATGTTGGCAAGGATTGAGTATGAATCCTCGTCACCATAAAGTTGTTCAAAGCCATCACCGGGGAAAAGTCCCGCTGCCGACAAACGCACCACTGCGTTTTGAGTGAAGAACGGGCGATAAATGAGTGCTGCTGAAAGATCCAAACCGATGTCTTTATCAACATTGCCAATTTGACGCGCCACTTCAAGCGATGAAGTATCAGCGAAGCCAAGTTTGTTAGCATTGAAAGACAGACGATACTCAGGGGTGAAATCAATATCTAAGCCAACACCAAATAACGTTGTGCCTGGATTACCAAAGTTTGATTGGCCTTGTTCTTTGGAGGTCCGTAAAGAGTTAAGAACACCATTACGTCCTGATAAGGCAACACCACCACCACCGATGTTAGGCACCGGTTGGCGAATGTAGAAGCTGGTGTCTGCACCGGCGAATAATGGGTTTTCAAAAATCGCATCAAAGCCTTGTTCCCGATCGTCGAACGGGTCTTTATCACCACTGGCATAGAGACCTTGAACACGGAAACGAATGTAGTCAAAGTCGATTGAAGCTTCAGCCGCCGTAAAGAAGGCGTCAATTTTGCTTTCGCTTTGTCCGCTAGGGAAAGTGCTGCGACTTTGATTACCGGTTGCGTAGTAATATGAAGCCGTTAAGTTAAGCCGACCAAAGTGCCCGTCACCGTTATAGCCTAAGTAGGTCACATCATAATTCAGCGGATCACCGGCGCCAAAGTTTGCTGGTCGTTGCTGAAATCCATTGTTATCAAAAAATGTTCTTTCATCGCCTTCGCGGTTGCGGTTATAAACGGCAGTAACCTGTGAAGTAAAACCAATCACAGGGAAATCTTGACGGTAAAGATTGGCAACGAAAACATCATCTTTACGTAAGTCTTCGCCAACGTCGTTGAGCCCACTGTTAAGATCTTTTTCTAAACGGCGGAACCAGGCTAAGTTGTATTGAAAGAAGTTGTTATCACGGTTACCGAATAAACGGACACCAAATTGCTGATCCTGGAACAAGAAACCACGGAAGTCAGCGGTGAACGGTTGGATACCAATACGGAAACTGTCAAAGTCATAACGATCAGACACGTTGCGCAGATGTTTATCCCAGAACAGCTCCTGCACGCCGAAGTGATCGTTGGTTCGGATATTACCGCGGGTAGGATCAATATCTAAAACACGATCCTCTTCTACTTCAACTCGGTTGTATTGATAAGCGACCGTTATGCGATATTCATTATCGGGTGGCTTAAACGCGGTATCACCTTCAAACAACACTGCACCAACAATTAAAGTTTGTGCAAACACAGTTTGATCGCGACCACCAAATACATCTAAGGCACCGGCACGTCGGCTTGATTGTATCGCCACTGGTGTTGGAAACTTGCGCGGCTCATAAACGGTGTCAGAGACAACACTAAGATTGAAAAATAAATCGTTAGTGCCCCAGATGGGTCTATCCGCTTTTAAGGTGTTTTGGTTGTATGGGTCAAGGTAATTTTCTTTTTTGAGTCCGAGTGTTTCAACTAAGCGGTATCGATCGGGTACTGGGATAGTTTCTCGCGGTAAGTTCGGATCAACTACTGCGATCGGGCGCAAGTCAGTATTACGATTTGAGTCTTCTTGTTTGGGTTTATTTTGTTCAGACTCACGCGGCGGACCAGGACGACGGCGTTGCTCATTTTCAGCCAGTAACATTGGTACGGTGAGCAAATCACTTTTTGGTTCTGTTCTACTCAGATCGTCATCGGTAACAACGATACCGGTTTTTCCGTAATTAAAAGGATTGTCATCCGGTTTGGCATTAAAGCCAATCGCAGAATAGCCGAGGTTGCTGGCGTCAATACCGAAGTCATTGGCTTGGCTGGAACTTGCCACGGCGCTGAGTGATAGCGCTAACATAAGACAGCTGTGTGTTTGTAATCGCATAGTTAGAATCCGTCACATACGTTTTGCGAGTTGCTGTTGATGAAAGGGTTTTGAGGGCATTGGATGTAACGCAGTAAAGAGCCTTGCACTGCTACACTATCTGCTCTGCGAACAGTAACGCCATTATTATTAAGAAAAGGGGTAATTGGTGCGTTACCAATTACAGCGGTATCTCCGATACCATTGGCTTTGCCTAACACAATACTGGCGTTTGCAGTGCCAAGGAATGAAACCATATCATCCTGGTCAACGCCGTCACCAGATACACCAATGCCACCGACTAAAATACCATTACGATAGATCGGTACTGATCCAGGGAAGATTTGAATGCCATTGGCTAATCTTGTTGAGCCAATTTCAGTGCAGTTGGCCGTGTTTGTACCTGAGGCCAAATGGTCAACAATCTGGTTATAAAATAAGTCTAGTTGTAACCCTGGATTGAATGGGCTCCATTCGCTGCCACTTGCTGCAAAGTTACCTACTGCTGTGAAGGGTTTACTGAGTGGGCCATTTGGTCCATCTAACACACCATCAGGGAAGTAAGGTCGTGATAAGTTACCACCTGCACGGTCAGAAAAAGCGACACCATTTGCTAGCGCGTTGTTATCAACAAAGAATGATCTGACATCGGCTGTATACTGCGCAATTGAAGACGTGTATGGAAGCGCGCCTCCAGGGCCACCACCTGCAGCAACTCTATCTGCATTCCCTGTGCCTATTAGGACGGCTCCTGCGTCGGTGCTAGAGAAAAAGGTTGCAGTGCGAGCTTTTTGTAGTGATACGTCTGTGCCAAAGATCGGCGCATCGCGCGTACGTGCGATAGCTAAGATATTACCATCAGTATCAACAATTGATATAGTCACGCGGGCTTGGCTGTTCAGTGGGCGACGAATCTGTGCGCGGGCGCGGTTGGCAACATCTAACGCGCTGCGCATGATTTGTGTCACTTCTGATGCTATTAATTCATCGCCATTTGCACCGAGGTCGACACCGTTAATGGGCGGAAACCGATTGGTGCCAGCGCCATCTGATAAAACAAAGGCATCAAGCCCAGCATAAAGTCCCGGGTTGGTGACATCAGCAGACTCAATGCCCGAATTGGCTTGGCCAAATGTTGTACCGGCTAATATGCCATTACCAGCCACAAAATAATTTTGTACGTTGGCAGCGAGAGCCGCATTATCATCAATCAGCGCACCTGAGTTGAGTGCTTCAGTGAAATTAGTCGCTGATGGTACGGTAAGTATGTTTAAATCGTTGGCATCTGCAAAGCGAAGAGTACGGCCATCTACGGTAATACGACAAGCAAGCCTGTCATTGGGTGGAAGAAAGCCAAAACCACCAGCTAATGCGATGATTTCATCTTGGGCACCAAATTCAGGTGTAGCAAGTATGGTTCGATCTTCGTCATCAATATTTCGATCAAGACTGTATGTGCTATCAGAAATAACACCAATACCGCCTACTGGGTGACCATTTTTGTAAAGTGGTAGGCCACCAGGGTCGGCCGAGAAGCCTAATGGTGAACGGCGTGGGCCAATTCCTATACCAGCACCTTGTTGTACTAAGTCGCCGCAGGGTAATTGGCTAAATTGCACACCAAATAAGGGGCCGCCAGGTTGACCGAACTCTAAAGGATCGAAGTGTTCTTGAACAATATGACTAGCTGTCCGTGTGCTAAAGGCATTACCTTCAGAGGCGAGGTAAGCGCCAGTAACTGCTTTAGCAATTGCAGCCTGATCAGAAGGAAGAACATTAATGTTTTCTAAGCCTTGAAAACTGTCAACTAATCCTGAGCGAATAGTAAAAGTAGCCGGGGCTCCGGTCATTTGAAATAGACCGAGAATGTTACCAACACGATCAGATACTGCAATTGTAGCATTAACGTTTCTGGCAACCGCTTCTTGTACCGCTTGCGCAATGACTTGTTGGACATCGGCAACGGTTAAGTTAGCAGGGCTAGCTGAGGCACAAGAGCCATTACAATTGGAAGCAAAGTTGCTAGGGCCTTGGCCTGCCTGAGTGTTACCACAACTTCTGACACTGGCGTTTGCCGTTACGTTGACGCTGTTACTACCGCTAGAACCGCCACCGCCACCACCGCCACAGGCAGATAGAATTACAATACTGGTTGTAAGCGCTAAGCTGCGCGTCGTTTGCCAAACTTTCACAATCCTTCCCCTAACTTTTTATTTTCTTTATTTACTTGCTAGTCCTTCAGCCTTGGCATATCTCGAACTCATATTATGTTTCTTTTGTAAGCCATTGCCTAGCAAAACTTTTTTCAATATGCGAACAATGCCATTATAAACTAATTAATTCAACTTATTATTTGTGGGTTTACTTTTCCATTCTTGCCGCGGTGCCGCTTATGTCCATATCGATGTCCATTCCTTTACGGTCACCGAGCAAGAAATCTTCGGCGATATGGAAGCCGTGACAGTCAACACAGGTAGATTCTAATTTGTTGGCTATTTTCTCTGTGCCACCGTGACATTGGCGACAGTTATCAATATCCGGAATGAGTACGTCAGTGCTGTCTTCCGACTTTTTCGCATCATGACAGTCAGTACAGACCATGGTTTCATGCTTCTTGTGCGTGAAACTAGCCTTTGGTAACCAGCTATCGATAATGTTAACTGGGGCAATTTCCCATTTTGGCGGGTAATCGGTGCGCAATTGAGTCACGGTGTGACACTGCGAACAGACCCGACCTTCAAATAGGTCTTCAGCAATGGTGAGTGCCTGCTCTTGCGCCCATTGGTAAGCGGCTTTGCGTTCTTGCTTGGTCATTTTCTGACCTGGGCGACGACGATTGCGCACAATACGTGGCGCATTCGGGTCTGGCACGCCACCGGCAAGGGCTTTGTTACCGTAGTAATCGGTCAGGCTGGAAAGTACCAGTTCAAGCTTGCCATGTGGCACAGTGCGACCTTCTTCAAAGGCGAGGCTGTGACAAGCGATACAATCACGTTCCATATTAATCGGTTGCATGCCAACGCCTGACGGTTCAGGGGTGTGACAGTCATTACAACGCATTTGTTTTTTGTCCCAAGGCAGGTCGGGAGCTTTCAAACCGTCTGGGTTCATGTGCTTGTCATGCGGGAAGGTCAAACCTGAAATTTCTTCTGGGTTGTCTGTCAGGGCAACACGCTTGGTGACGAAGGCCTTGGTGTTTTTATCAAATTGATAAATTGTGGCATTAAAGTTGGCGTGCTTGTTGCCAAAGTCACGGGCATTTTCCAGTTCAGTAGGCACTGTGTCAGTTAAGTTGGTATGACAATCACCACACAGCGCTTCATCACGGCGAATCAGTGCATTGCGGCCGTTGTGTTCTTTATGACAGGTGGCACAGCGCGTTTCATTGAGCTTGGCCAGCTCGAAGAACTTCGGATCAGCATGTGGATGGGTGTTGGTGTGACAGGTGACACAGGCTTTGTCGCGAACGGTTTCAAAGGCTTTTTGGTGACAAGCCTGACAATCGTCAGCAAAGAAACGATGCGCTGCGGCAAACTCACCTGATTTCCAGGCGATGTCAGCCGTCACCGGTGCATCAATAAATAAATCACGGACTTCTTTGTTGTAAAAAGCAGAAATTGGCAGTGCTAAAAATAATCCGGTGACGACGATAAATAGTAGCCATGACCAGCGGCGCTTACTTAGACCGGTAGTCGTGAGAGATGTATTGGAACGGCTTTGTAATTTTGCAAGATCATCGCCGAGTTCGCGAACGAGTTCGATGGTGAACTCGAGCTGCTGGCCTTCTTCGGCACAGATAATTTCGACGTCATAAGGACCAACGCCGATACGATCGCCGGTGGCTAAACGACCTGATTGAGCAATTTTGGTATTAATACGGATGTCAGAGCCAGATTCAGCTTCAACATAATAACGGCCATTGCGATCGTGAATAGCGGCGTGGCTAAGCGAAACCCGAAAGTCAGATAAATGAACTTCGTTATCGGTACTTCGACCCAGACGAATACTTTCGCCAGAGACTAGTTGTTCTTTTCGGGTAACACCACCGCGGCTTTTGCGGGTGAGGAAGCTGACTTTACTTTGCATGATTTTTTACCAGTAAAAGAATACGGCGACGACGTGAGCGATTAGTGCGGCAAGTAAAGCAAATGAAAGGGGCACATGAAAATATAACCAAATATCCATCATTGCTTTGAATTGTACATCACGTCGAGCGCGTTGCACTAGTTCAAGTTTGTTACTAAGGAGGGTCAATAGACGACGCTCTTCATCAGAATGTTCGAGGGAGAGTTCATCACTGTATTTTTTTACCCGAGTGTAAGCATCAAGTGTTGCACACTTAGGATCTTTACCCGCTAACTGTCGCCAAACAGAACCGCCAATGCGTGTGTTTTCAATACAGTCGAGAATGGCGCGATTTATTTCATCACTAAGTTGAGAGGCGGTTTCTCGACATTCACGATCAAGTTCTGCCATTTCAGTAAGCATGCCACCCATGGTTCTGCCACGGCGGTTTTCGGTCATTAGGTGTGGGTAGCGCAGATAAGCGTAAACACCAAAAATACCACTGAGGATTACGATAAGCATTAAAAAATAAGCGAGTGTGTGCAGGTTCCAGCTAATTTCAAAACCCGCATGTAAGGTAGCAAGGATAATTAGAGACAGCCCTAGGTAAACGTGGGCAGATAACCAACCTTCAACTTTACCGACAGATGATTTGTAACTGCGTTTGCGAATACCAAACCACATCAGTAGTAAAATCAAAAAGGCACTGACGCCACCGAGCGTGTAACCTAGCCAGGTGCCACCGTTGTGGCCATCGACGGGATCAACAATAGCGTAAGCAATGATCGCGGAGACGATCAGCAACACACTAAATTTAAAATAGCGAAACTTGCTATAGATCAGTAATGATTGATGCATTGAGTTACCGTTTATTATATTTAGTTATTTTTCAGTCTTTACGCACAATAAGACTAATAGTTACTTAAATTACTAATGCTCATAAATTCAGCCGGGTTAACACGAATTGCAGCACCGGTAGGGCAGGCACTGACGCAGGCCGGGCCACCCGATTGGTCTTTACACATATCACATTTAACCGCCATTTTTTTCGCATCAGGATCTTTCTTGCTCTTACCTGATTTGCTTTCGCCGGGTGCGGTACCAAAACCAGTCAGTAACCAACCGATAATACCGCCAGGCGCTTTACTGGAAACCTTCGACATTTGAATCACACCGTAAGGACAATTGCGTTGGCAGTTACCACAACCAATACAGTTATTGGCAATAAACACTTCGCCGTTATCTGCACGATGAATTGCATCGGGCGGACAATCACGCATGCAATGCGGATGTTCACAATGGCGACAAGAAGTGGGGACATGTAGTGAGGCGAAAGTCGGTCCCGCCTCACGGTCTAAACGCGAGGTGCCATAGTGTGTATCAGAACAAGCTTTCTCGCAGTTATCACAACGAATGCAAAGCGACTCATCAATCAGCAAAACGTCTGTCGCCTCACCGAGACCTTGTTTAACTAAAAAGTCGATGATGGTGCCTGAGTCTGGCGAGTAATCCATTTTCACATTGCTGTGTTCGCGGTTCTTGATTTCTTCTTCCATCAAGCGGCGCACATCGCCATCGTCATCGAGTAATTGACGGAAGTCATTTCCATCGAGTTTAATCGTTTCGGTGTTCACCGCGGCGGTGATGGTTGCTGAACGTTTGCTATTACCAAACAAAGCCATTTCACCGACATAGTTACCGGCAGGCAGGTATTTTAAAACAACTTCTTTGCCGCCTTTGTTGGTGGAAACCGTCACTGAACCACTACGAATTAAATGCAGGCTATTTCCTTCATCGCCTTCGTCAAAAATAACTTCACCGGTTTTAAACTGTTCTAACGTTGAAGATCCGAGCACTGTTTGTAAACGTTCAATCGGCGTGTTGGGGGCGATTTTGGCTTGCAGTGCGCGCAACAAGAAGGCTTCATCAATAACTCGTTTCACTGATTCAACGGAGTTAATGGTTTTAATCATCGAACGGCGCGGTGTTTCAATTAGAATACATTTTTTGCCTGCAATAACGGTAGCGGAGCGCCGGTGACCTGAGATTAAACTCATTTCACCAAAGAACGCACCTTTGCGCAAGCTAACGCGTTGGCTTGGATCCTGTGGGTTAATTTGCACATGCACTTCACCACTAACAATTGAATAGAAGGTGTTAGTGAAGTCATCTTTTTCAAAAACCGGACTGCCTTCTTTCGGCGTTAGCATGGCTGAATCGATCATGAACTCGCGTAATTGCAAAGTGGTTAGACCTGATAACAGTGGCACGCTCATTTTAATCATGTCGAGAATCGCGGATACCGACATGTTTTTATTTTGTTTGCTAAATTCGCTGAATTTTAGTTTAAGTAAAGGTTCGTCAGCTGGTTCAACATCGTTGCCTTCGATGAACTCGATTACTTCATAACCCTGATTCATGGCTTGTTTGATTAGCGGGTAACCAGCGAGGGCACCAACAATATATAAGCCATCAACATTTGATTCGTATTGTTCAGATAGCGCCGGCACGGCAGCCATGTCGGTGCTTGGGAATTCAATACCACAGGATTCGACGAAGCGACGAGGGGGAATCGCACCCAGTCGAGCAATAACGCGATGACAAGGAATTTCTGCTTCACCGTTTTCGGTGGACAGAACGATTTTACCGCGCTCACCGTTTTCCATTGGCTTATCAAAAGCAACAACTTTGGCAGTACTGGAGCTGTAATAACACTCCATGGCGCCGGTTTCGATGGTTTTGGTGACTAAATCCAGGTTACCTTGTTTAACACGGCTGAATTCGTCGCGCCGGTTAACGATAGTAACCGCGTTTTGTTCGGTTAGCGCGACCGCATTTTCGATTGCTGCGTCACCTGCGCCAATAACCACGATTGTTTCATCGGCGTATTCTTTAGGATCATCCAGTTGGTATTGAACCAGTTCAATACTTTCACCTTCTACGCCGAGTTTACGAACGTTACCCTGCAAACCGATGCCAAGTACGACAAATTCAGCGGTGACGGTACTGCCATCTTTCATTTCAATAGTGAAGTTACCTTGTGTGCCTGTAATAGCGGTAACTTCGGCATTATATTTTACATTGGTTTTGTGTTTGGCAATTTGCTCATCCCAAGTGTTCAGGATGTCTTCGCGAATACCCTCGGCAAAGTCGAGCGGGCTGCGTAATGGCAGAACGTTGGGTTCAGCCATGACCAGTTTACCTTTTTGATACTTATATATAGTGTCTGAAAGGTGGTCGGTACTTTCTAGAAGAATATGAGAGATGCCTAGTTCTGCTGCGTGTGCCGCGGCGCTCATGCCCCCAGGCCCTGAACCGATGATGGCTATTTTGTACTCAGCCATTTAACTCTCCCTTATGCCGCATTAATGGATAATGTTGTAATGTGTTGAGAACACCCCGTTCTCATAACACATTGAAAACAATACAAGTTATCCATTAAGACTGTGTTAGTGCAGTCATAATACTCTGGGCGACTAGCCAAGAAACGAGCTCTTAAAGAATGCTTTTTATTGTTTTCTTTTATTTCGCTGCGCAAGCAATTGTCTGCGTTGCTCATTTGCATATAAACTTATCACGACAAGTGCATGCCAATCAATCACCAGCTGACTTTAAGTTTTCTACGGATATCTTTGAGATTAAAGTAAGTTTCAACAACAATACTAATGTGCTATTTCACATCAGTAGTAAATGTAAGATGGTACACTATAACAAGGGTTAATAGACCTATACAATGTGTGTGTATAACTGAATTTAGTTTGATTTAGTCATCTAAACCCGCGACAATTTATAAACCTTAGCGCTGCTAATATTAAGAATAATAGTTGGCATTCAATAGCTTACTTTAGGATTGCAAGATAATGCAGGGATTTTCTACTACCTATTTAATCGAATTAGGTCATTTGGCCGCGTTTGCAGCACTGATTGTCATTGCCTTTATGGCTGTTGCGCCGATTCTTGCCGCCAGATTGAATGCGCCTGCGCTGGCGCGTAGTGGTGTTAACGCCAGTTTTGTCGTGTTGTTTTTAATGACGATTGGCGGTGCAACGCTGATGTATGCATTTATCGTCAGTGATTTCAGCGTCAAGTACGTGGCAGATCATTCCAATACATTATTACCCTTACTCTATAAAGTAACGGCATTGTGGGGCGGCCATGAAGGTTCCTTATACTTATGGGCCTGGGTGTTAGCCTTATTTACCGCTATTTTAGCGATTCAGGGTCGTCATCGCTTTCCACTGCGTTTACCTGTCTTACTCAGCGTGCAAGCCTGGTTGTTGCTGGGCTTTATGGGCTTGATTCTGTTTTTGTCGAATCCTTTTGAGCGCTTGTTACCGGGTGTGGTTGAAGGCCGTGATTTGAATCCACTGTTACAAGATCCGGGCATGGCATTTCACCCACCGATGCTTTATCTCGGTTACGTAGGATTTTCCGTACCATTCGCCTTTGCTTTAACGGCATTAATTACTCGTTGGGAAACCCCGCTTTGGATTGGCCTGATTCGCCGTTGGGCATTGTTTGCCTGGACAGTACTGACCATCGGCATCATGCTCGGCGGTTGGTGGGCCTATTACGAACTTGGCTGGGGTGGTTACTGGGCATGGGATCCGGTTGAAAATGCATCGTTTATGCCTTGGCTACTCGGCACGGCGTTAATACATTCTATAACCGTACAAGAAAACCGTCGCATGTTACAAAACTGGAATTTGTTCCTGGCGATTAGTACGTTTGCTTTATCCTTACTTGGTACGTTCTTAGTGCGTTCTGGAGTATTGTCTTCTGTGCATGCTTTCGCCGTTGATCCCGGACGAGGATTGTATATTTTATTATTCCTTGGCGCCGTATTAACTATTTCTTTTGGTTTGTTTTTAGCTCGTGGTCGTACAGATGAAAATAGTGAAGCCATTGGGTCGCTGATGTCGCGTGAAATGCTGTTCGTACTTAATAATGTTTTATTCACGGTGCTGTGTTTGTGCGTGATGTTAGGAACCTTGTATCCGCTGGCACTTGAAGCGGTGAACGGTGCGAAAATAACGATTGGTGCGCCTTATTTTAATATCGTGATGGTGCCACTGTTTTTATTAGTTATTTTGTTAATGGGCATTGGCCCAGCGACGCCGTGGCGTAAAGCGGATGTTAATAAACTAGCAAAACGTTTAGCACCGTCGTTAGTGATTGGTGTTGCTTCCGCTATTGCATTGATGGTTTTCTCAACGGCTGCGCATTGGACTGCACCCGTGGCAACCGGCTTAGTGATGTTTGTGTTGGCCACAATCGTGTTTGATTTTTCACGTAATGCGGCACGTCGTGCACGACAGGCAAAAGAAAGTATCGCTAAAGCTTGTTTTAGTATGGTGAAACGCAACCGTCGTTACTATGGTGGCATGATTGTTCACTTTGGTATTTTGGTGATTGCCGCCGGTTTAACGGGTTCAGGTTTGTTCCGCAGTGAACTAGTTGTGGTGATGGCAAAAGGTGATGTCATTGAACTGGCCGGTGAACGTTTACGTTTTGATGGTACGCGCCAGTTTAAAAAAGATAATTATTTTGCTTTGCAAGGTCGTTTTGCTTTATTAGGTACAGATAAAGTATTAACCCCTGAGCGACGTAAGTACCCTGTGCAAGAAGCGCCTACCACTGAATCTTCGATTGATGGAAATCTGTGGCGTGATGTTTATGTGGTGATTGGTGAAGCAATTGATAATCGCTTCTCTGTGCATATTTATGTGAATCCACTTGTTGAATGGATTTGGTACGGCGGTGGCATTATCACCTTTGGTATTGGTTGGTCTTTGTCACAACGCTTACGCGAAAAACGCGTTGCGGTGACCAGTAATAAATCAATGGCAGGGAGTCAGGTTTAATGAAATTGTGGTGGGGAATTATCCCGGCAATGATCGTATTGTTTGGCTTACTTGGCTATGGTTTAACCAGTAACCCTAAACACATTCCGTCACCGTTAATTGGTAAAACGTTTCCGCAATTGGTTGGTAAAGACCTTACTGGTAAGGATATAACCTTAGGTAACACAAAAGGCCGACCAACAATTGTTAATGTTTGGGCATCCTGGTGTGTGTCATGTCGTGCTGAACATCGTGTCTTAGTGCGCGGTGCTAAAGCCTACGGCAGTAAAGTTGATTTGATTGGTATTAACTATAAAGACGAGTTACCTGATGCGCAGCGTTGGCTGAGCAATTTTGGTGATCCATATTTGTGGTCTTATCAAGATCTATCAGGTCGCGCTGGTATCGAACTGGGCGTGTACGGTGTTCCTGAAACCTTCTTTATTGATGCACAAGGCATGATAGTGAAAAAAATTGCTGGGCCATTAACCGATGAAACTTTACGAGAAGGGGTGGAGTTGATCACCCGCAGTGATGTTGCGGCGGCCAAGGAATAATAATGAATAATAAATTTTTATTTTTTATATTGTTACTATCAATGCCGTTAATGGTTTGTGCGGTGGATGTCGCTGAAGATCCTAAAGAACGTGAAATATTAGAAATATCTAAAAAATTACGATGTACTGTTTGTCAGAATCAACCCATTTCAGAATCGCGTTCAAAATTGGCGGGCGATATGCGTGATGTCGTTGCTGAGCAATTAGCACGAGGCAAATCTGAACAACAAATTTTACAATACTTTGTTGAACGCTACGGTGATTATGTATTAATTAAACCACCTTCAAGTGGTAATGGTTTATTGGTTTGGGCTTTTCCACCACTGCTATTAATTACCGCATTAATATTTGCGGTGACGGTGATGCGTCGCCGTGCAACGTCGACGCCTGCAAACAAGTCAGCTGTTGAGTTAAGTGAAGAAGACCGTGAGCGCATTCAACGGGCACGAAAAGAAGATAAGGAATAGTCATGACTTGGTTAATTATTTTTTCACTTATTATTTTTGCGCTTTGCGTCTGGTTTTTAGCCAGACCCTTTAAAAGTAGCGCCAAAGGTGGTGAACAAACAGCACAAGCATTGCAATACGGCTTGTCACGAGATCGTTTATTACGCCAGCTAGAGCTTCTGGAAGCGCAAACTGCTGAAGGAGTGGTTGATCAAGCTGTGGTGGTTGAAGAAACTCAACGTTTGGAATTAGAGCTGGCCGGTATACTGCATAAGTTGGATGCCAGTGAAGAAGCGGAGCAGAGTAACGAAGACGCCGAGCAAAATAAATTAGTTTGGTGGTTAGCTGTTGCCGGGTTTGGTTTGGTTTTCCCTGTCGCCACAGTGTTGACCTATGGCAGTTGGCAGGCATCAACGCTGGTTAAGCTAGCCTCAATAGATAGCGACATGCCGATGGCGGCAGGTAGCACATCGAGTGTTCAAAAAATTGATCAAAGCGTTGTGCAACGCGGTGTTTCGAACCGTAATTTTCCGCCTGAAGTATTGGCGATGGTGGCCCAACTTGAGAATCGTATGCAGACCACGCCTGACGATGGTAATGGTTGGAAGCGTTTAGGTCGTGCTTATGCAGTGATGGGACGTTTTCAAGAGTCGATCGCGGCCTATACTAAAGCTAATGAGTTTTTACCGGATGATGCTGACGTGAAAGCCGCACTCCAGGACTTGGCACGCTATAAAGATGGCGAAACAAATGCGCCGAATGTTGCCGCGGCACCGGACCAACATCAGGGACAAGGCCAGTTCCCGCCACAAGTCATGCAAATGGTCGCGCAGCTAGAAAAACGTCTGCAAGATTCACCCAAAGACGTCGATGGTTGGAAACGACTGGGCCGTTCTTACATGGTGATGAAACGTTATAGTGATGCCGTAACGGCTTATACCCAAGCGGCTGAACTTGCACCGAATGATGGTGATATTCAATCCGCGTTAGCTGAATTGGCCTCAATTGCCGGCAGCAAAAATAGCCAACATTCACAAGCTGTGGATAAAACTAATGAAGGCAGCATCTCTGCGCACCCGAAATTGCCAGCGGGTTCGCTGGAAGAAATTATCGCCTTAGAACGCAAAGTGGCAACGGATCAAAAAGATGTGCCGACGTGGGTTAAATTAGCCAAGGCTTATAAAGGGATTAATCGTACTCAGGAGTCTATCAAGGCCTTTAAAACGGCCTATGAGTTGGTGCCAGAAAGTACTTTTGTTCTGTCTATGTATGCGGAAGCGGTGTTCACCGATAATCCGAAAGACCCTGAGGGTAAAGCGCTGGCATTGTATGAAAAGCTGTATGAATTAAACCCAAATCACCCAGATGGTTTGTGGTTCATTGGCTTAGCAGCGTATAGCGAAGGTAACTTGAGTAAAACAGTCAAACTTTGGAAACAGCTATTAGGCGTGTTGAAACCTAACAGTGAAGGCAGTCGTAGTGTGCAACAAGCTTTATCACGGGTGGAAGCATTACTTTCAAATAGTAAAAAATAGTTCCATAATGCATAGTGTTACGGAGGGTTCGTAACTAATCTTCCACCTGTATGTGCGGAACTGATAACAAAAAAAAGGAAGCCGGCATGAATGTATTGCGTCTACGCAGTCTATTTTTAATTGCACTATTGTTTACAGCAGGTTTATTACACGCTGCTGAAGCAGTTATCCCACAATACGCTAAGGAAAAACACCTTGGCGTAGGTAGTTGTTCCAGCAGCACCTGTCATGGTTCTGTTACTGAATGGCAAAAATCTAACATCTTGCAAAACGAATACGTGACGTGGACAAGAGAAGATGCGCATTCAAAAGCCTATAAGGTTTTATTCGATGACACCTCAAAACGCATCGCGCGTAACTTAGGTCTTAAAAAGCCTGCCCACGAGGCAAAAATTTGTCTCGATTGTCACACTGACAACGTTGCTGCAGCGCAACGAGGTGAGAAACACCAAATTGCAGATGGCATTGGTTGTGAAGCTTGTCATGGCGGTGCTGAGCGCTGGATTGATTCGCATACCACTGATAAAACTTCTCACGACGAAAATTTAAAAGAGGGTTTGTATCCTACTGAAGATCCGGTTGCGCGTGCTCGTCTTTGTTTATCTTGCCACTTTGGTGATGAGAATAAATTTGTTACCCATCGTATTATGGGGGCGGGTCATCCACGTATGAGTTTTGAGCTGGATACTTTCTCGGCGATTCAGCCTGCGCATTATCAAGTTGATGAAGACTATGCCAGACGTAAACCAGTGTTCAGTGGCGTACAGATGTGGGCCATTGGTCAAGCAACCTCAATGAAAGAATACCTCGATGTGCTAGTTGATCCTAAACGCGGTAAAGATGGAATTTTCCCTGAGTTAGTTTTGTTTGATTGCCATTCATGTCATCACTCAATGCGTGATCAACGTTGGAAGCCTCGTCGCGGCACTGGCTTGCCTCCGGGCATAGTGCGCTTTAACGACGCTAACTTTATTATGCTACGTAATATCATTGGTGCAGTTGATGCTGGTTTAGCTAAAAAACTGCGCAGTGAAACGCGTACCCTGCACCGCAGTGTGATTCGCGGTAATGCAGCAGTGAAAGCGGCGGTGCTGAAGCTCAGTGCAACGACTGAGAAAGCAATTGCTAAAGTAGCAGGACATGACTTTAGTGATAAAGATGTGAAGAAGATATTGGCGAGTATTATTTCAGAAGGCCTAGCCGGAGAATTCCAGGATTACGCAGCGGCTGAACAAACCACGATGGCGGCAGGTAATGTCATTAGCGTGTTGGAAGGCTCGGGTGCTATTACTGAAGCACAGTATAATAAGCTGAATAAGTCGCTTGACCGTCTTTATACGGCAACCACTAATGATGATAAGTACAAACCAAAAGCATTTATTTCGGCGCTGCGAGTGCTGAAGCAAGACGTTCCTAAGTAAGTTTAAAGCCTGAGGCTTTTTGCCTCAGGTGTTTGATAGTTAACTTGACCACCTTGAGTCGGGCATGTAAATGTCAGACTCAAGGCGCACAGCATTAAATCTTCTGTATCGCCTTCTTTTCCGTAGAGCCTGTCACCTACAATTGGAAAATCTGATTCTGACAAATGTCGGCGTATTTGATGTTTGCGCCCAGTCTCTATTTCTATTTGCACGAGTGAACGATTTGTCTGTTCATCATATTCGAGCAGTGTAATGTGGGAGCAGGCACGACGATTGTCAATGTCAGTGTCTACAGTCATCTTCATTGAAGCGGGGAATCTTCCATGCACGACAGCGTGATAGATTTTTTCAATTTTGTGATCTTGAAATAACTGACTTAGTGCTGCTGCACTGCGCTTGGCATGTGCAACAATGATAAGTCCAGAAGCCGCACGGTCGAGTCGATGTACAGCAAAAGCGGGGCGTTGTGGTTGTAAATGTTGTTCTGCCCAGCGAGTAATGGTGCAGTGATCACCCCATTTAGAACCTTGAGAGAGCATGCCATAAGGTTTGAACCAGACGCTGTAATCACTTTTATCAGCAATAAGTAAAGGTTCCGGAGGTTGTTTGGATAGTATGGTTTCATCATAATAAAGATGGACTTCACTATCCTTAGGCAGCTTTTTAGTCGCCCGCCGCAAGCGTCGAGTGTTATTGCCCTGAGTTATCCACACTGCACCTTTACTCATCACCTGTTTTATTGTTTGGCGAGATAAGCTTGTGTTATTAGCAAGAATATCAACGGCTGTTGAGTTGTCATTATCAATATTCAGATGTAGCTCAAATGTAGAAACTGACTCAGTCATGGTGAAGTCGTATTGTGTGGATGGTTTCTCTATTATATCGTTAAATAGCTATTATGATGAAGAAAATGAACGTTCATCATTTACCGCGGTCTACTGGCTAGGAATTATAGAAAACCAGGAGAGACACATGCGCGCTATTTTTACTGTTGTAACTTTTATCACTTTACTTAACGTATCCCAAATTATTCAGGCTGAAGATAGCCCATTAGCCTTAGTTGGCGCGACTTTGCGGGTTAAAGCACCGATTACCATCGATGCCAACCGTGGCGATGCTTATTTTCAGAGCGGACAACGTGTACAAGAAGTGGCCGTTGACCAATATTATCCTAATTGTAATATTGAATTATATAGTTTGAGTAAGTCCTCACGTAAGCTAGAAGCAGATACCTTTACGATTAATCGTGTGACAGAATTTGAAGTTTATCCTTTTACTGGCGAGACGACTCAACCGATGGCTACTTCGTTTAACATTAGCTCATCCTCGCAGCCTGATGTAGTAAAACTTACCTGCGAGCATTGGGAATCTGAAATAAATGGTGCCGCTGAATTTTTAACGCTTGGGCAAATTAAAAAAGCGCTAGGTAGTAATTTTAGCTTTCGTTAACCAGTGCAACTAGTTTGTAGCTTATTTATAAATTGGTAGCGTGATAGAGAAAGTACATCCTTTATTGGTTGATGTATATGAAATATGTCCTCCCATATGCTCGATGATTGATTTAGTGATTGGGAGGCCTAGCCCAGTGCCACCAGGCTTTCGCTCATCAGTGCTATCAGCTTGAGCAAACTTATCGAAAACCTTATCTTGGAAACTATCTGGGATCCCATGTCCAAAATCTCTGACGGAGATGCAGGCTTCATTGTTGTTTGTGACTGATTCTGTAATAGCAATAATGCTATTTTTTGCGGTGAACTTTGCAGCATTTGATAATAAATTCGACATCGCTTGAAGGAATCGTTCCTTATCAACTTTGATGTCTACATCGAGTTTTTTGCCAACAACTTCATAAGAAGTAGAAAATGATTTCGCATATGATTCATTTTCATTTAAGGACTGCATGATTAATTTGTTGAGCGAATAATTTTCCAATGAAAAATCCATTTCCCCTAATTCTATTTTATTCATATCTAATAGATCATTAATAAGAATTAATAAGCGCTCAGAATTTCTGCTGGCTATATTTAACATTTTTCTAGCCGCCGCATCACAATCAATTTTTATCTGTCCGGATGTTAAGAGTATTAGTGCTCCACTAATGGCTGTCAGAGGGGTGCGGAGTTCATGACTTACCATAGAGACAAATTCGTTCTTTAGCTTCTCAATCTTTTTAAGATCAGTAATATCTTGATAGGCACCAATTAATTCGATCGCCTTATCATTTTCTGAGTTAACGTGACAAATGACTCTAACCCAGATATTTTCTTTATTACTTTTCGTTAAACGAAGTTCTAAGTCAAATGGTTCTTTGTTTTCTATCGCTTGATTGATTGCTATATGGAAAGTCTTTTGATCGTCAATAGAGATAAAGGTTATCGCTGTATCAAGATCTATTGCTGTACTGTCCGAAACCCCATGTATTGTGTAAGTTTCTTCTGTCCAGAACAATCTGTTTTCACTAACGGTATATTTCCACCCGCCAATATGTGCTAAATGACCTGTGTTTTTTAGTAATGCTTCACTATTACGTAGTGAACTCTCAATTGATATTCGTTCGCTGACTTCTTGAGTCAGGTTTTTATTGGATACTTCAAGCTCTTGAGTGCGGTTAATAATACGCTGCTCTAGTTCAGCGTTGACTCTTTCTAATCTTTCCTCGCTTTCGAGTAATGCTTGTTCTCGTTTGTGGATAGATTCCGACATTGTGTTAAATGATTCAGTTAATTCTCTAATTTCGTCCTTTCCTTTAGGTGTCAGCTGTTTATTCCAGTTTCCCTGGCTTATTTCTTTAGCCATTGTGTTTAACGACATAATCGGTGAAGAAACTTTCCGAGAGACAATTAAAGCAGCGAGTACCGCGAATATTGTCGCAATAAAGAAAGTATAAGCAAAAATTGATTGTAGATTTCTGACAGGAGATAATATTTCGTTTCGCGGAACAATAATACCAATTGAATAATTGGCAGAAGGGATGTGGCTGTAGATAAGATAGTTTTCAGTTTTTGTTTCTTTGTCTATGTAAGTAGTATAACCACTTTTCTGTTTTAGCATTAATCTTCCTGATGATGCTATTTCAGGAATGTCGTTATCTAGTATATTGGTTTTTATTATTATTTTTTCACCAATGTCATTTAATATTGGTTCCCCATTTGGGTCTAACTTTAGTTGAACGATATTCTCTGGATTTGAGTGATACCAGTATGTGCCATTATGTGAAACTAAAAAAAATTGTGCTTGCCATTTTAATTGCTTAACGACTTCTTGATTGACCTCTTTGATTCTGGCTTCAATATCTTGCCATGGTAATGCACCACCTATCATTCCTGAAATACTGTTATTTGGTGACAATATGGTTGATGCTACAACAATTTGTTTTGCGCCTGTTGTATATGAAATCATAGGGTCGGATATGTAAGTAATCTGTTTAGCACTAAGGTTTTTACCTACTGTTTGTTGCCAATAGTCTCTTTTCCGAATATGTTTAGGTTTTGCATTGGCTTCTTTGTCATTAAAGGTGCGCAAGCCGCGTACATTTGGGTTACCACCTGAAGTGTTGTAAAAATATCCTTCTGGCGTGCCAACGATGAATTTTTCATAAATATTTTTGTGGCGCGCTAGCTCAGAGATTAAAAACGGCCGCATTTTTTTGAAATCCATTGTTTTAATTTGTTCAGTTTGAGAATAGGCCGATAATTCAGCTGTTCTTTCTGAGAAATAACGAGAAAGTTTTTGTGCGGCAGTATCAAGACGGCCTTGTGCGACTTCAAGTGTTATAGAAGTCGTTTGCTTTGTACTATGTAGTAAGGCTAGTCCCATTGCGATAGCTAGTGGAACTAGTGTCACTAGCAACATACTAATCGTGAACTTTTTGCGGATTTTCACTTTCGCATCACCCGAGGTCTTGGTTTATAGCATAGCTTTATACGGTATTTAAGACATTACTGGTCGTGACGATGCTATCGACTTAGAGCGCGATTTCTTGAGGTTTGTTAATTAAATGTAGAGAGTAATTATGAGCGTTCGAACCATAAAAGCATATGAAAACTCAGGTTGTTGGATATTTCTTCATTGACGCCATTCGTCTATCAATGAGGCTACAACAGCTGTCCAGCCAGTTTGATGTGACGCACCCAGGCCAGTGCCTTTATCGCCATGGAAATATTCATAAAATAATATGTAATCCTTCCAGTGCGGGTCGGTTTGGAATCGCTCATTGTCGCCATAAACAGGACGACGACCATCGCTATCTTTTGCAAAAATATTGATCATGCCATCAGCGAGTGTTTTCGCCATATCACCGGCAGTGGCTTTTTTACCATTTTCTGTTTCAACCGTTAGAAGATCACCGTAGGCTTTATCGAGTTTGCGTAAGGATTCAATCATTAGGAATGTTGTTGGAAACCAGATGGGGCCGCGCCAGTTAGAGTTACCGCCTTTGAGTTTACTGACAGCTTCGCCGGCCTCATACCCGACTTCATGTTCGCCGAGCCGGAAAGGGTGTTGTTCATGGAATTTAGACATACTTCGCATGCCGTAGTCAGACATGAATTCTTCCGGATCCCACATACGGGTTAATATACGTTTGAGTTGTTCTTCATTAACAATCGTGAGTATGTGTGTGTCCTGATTGTCTTTTTGAATACGATTGCAAACATGTTGTACGACATCTTGCCGGTTGGCGACAAACCAGTCGAAGTTAGTCGTGAATTCATCAAATGGTTCTATTTTATCGCGAACTAAACGTTCGACCGCAAACATAGGAATCAAACCCACTAAAGACCGGACTTTTAGTTTATCGTAGTTACCATCTGGGTAGCGTAAGACATCATAGAAGAAGCCATCATCTTCATCCCACAAATTGTAATTACGGTTACCCATTTGTTTCATCGCCGCGCCAACATAAATGTAATGCTGGAAGTATTTAGTAGCAAGACCTTCGTAAACCGGGTTATCTTTGGCAAGTTCAAGCGCGATGCGCATTAAGTTAAGACAGAACATTCCCATCCAGCCGGTTGCGTCGGATTGTTCAAGTTTTGCACCACCAGGCAGTTCTTCGGAGCGATCGAAAACAGTAATATTATCAAGACCTAAAAAGCCGCCCTCAAAAACGTTATTGCCTTCAGCATCGACTTTATTAATCCACCAGGCAAAGTTAATGAGTAATTTATGAAAGCATTTTTGCAAGAATTCACGATCGGCGACGCCTGTTTGATGCTTATCCATATTGTAAACGCGCCACACAGCCCAGGCATGCACGGGCGGATTAAGATCGGAAAACTCCCACTCGTATGCCGGTATCTGACCATTAGGATGTTGGAATTGCTCAAACAGCATTAACCAAAGTTGGTCTTTGGCAAATTCTGGATCGATCAAGGTGATTGGAACGGTATGAAAGGCTAAGTCCCAGGCGGCAAACCATGGATATTCCCATTTATCTGGCATTGATAGAATGCGCATAGAATTTAAATGCCGCCAGTGTTGATTGCGGATAGAATGCCGCGACTCAGGAGGGGGCATTTTTGAATTGTCACCTTTCAACCAACGTTGTACATCGAAGATGTAATTTTGTTTGGTCCACATGAGTCCGGCGAACGCCTGACGTTGAATATTTTTTTCATCATCGTTGGCTTTAGGTGGGTGCACATCATTATAAAACTCATCGGCATCTTTGATGAGGCTATCGACAATTTTATCAACCTCAGCTAACGGATCTTTGGTGTTGCAGTCAGTAAGGCGAAGCTTAAAGATAGTTGTTCCACCGGCAGGCACGCTGCGAGTAAAGCGAATAGCCGCCTTAGTACCTGTGTTTTTTGGATTAAGGCAATCTTCGCCATTAATAATATGGCGGTGGAAAGCATCTTTTGTATGTTTGTTGCCATTGTCTGCAGAAGGGCCATAAACGCTAGACATGTTAGTCTCGTTATCGGTGAACATGACTTCACCGTCAGTTTCTGCATAGAGGTAACGTTTACCAAGTTGGTATTTAAAAGGTAGATTGGTTAGGCCGGTGGAATTTGTATCATCAGCAACAATACATTGTGCTGTTTTACTGGCTTTCGATTTTTTAATGGTTGGCGCAATTTCGGGTTCGTCACCCCATGACCAAGTATTACGGAACCATAGTTGCGGAATAATATTAAGCTCAGCATCTTCTGGACCACGATTGTGCACGGTAATGCGCACGCTAATATCTTCTGGGCCTTGTTTGGCATATTCCATAAAGACATCGAAATAACGATCTTCCTCAAACACACCTGTGTCGAGTAACTCGTATTCATCGCCTTGGCCATTGCGTGACTTGTTAACGTCGACTAATTCTTGATAAGGATATTCCGCTTGCGGATACTTATACAAGAACTTCATGTAGCTATGGGTGGGGGTGCTATCGAGGTAAAAGTAATATTCTTTTACATCTTCACCATGGTTACCTTCATGCGGGGTTAAACCGTAGAGGCGTTCTTTCAGAATAGGATCTTTGCCATTCCAAAGTGCGAGGCCAAAATTGAGTAGTTGATAACGATCACTGATGGCACCAATGCCATCTTCACCCCAGCGGTAGGCTTTACTGCGAGACAAATCATGTGGCAAGTAACCCCAGGCATCGCCCGAGTCACTGTAATCTTCACGCACCGTGCCCCATGAGCGTTCACTGAGATAAGGTCCCCAGCGTTGCCAGTTAGCATTGTCATTTTTAATTTCGTCGAGTCGTTTCTTTTCCTTGCTCATGAATCACAACCTTTATTATTGCCGAGATGGTTTTTGGTATAGGTCGATGTCATTGCCAGTGGCAACGGATACAGCGCATTACGAATCTTCACAGCTTACCTGCTGTGTAGTGCTTTGTCAGGTGTCTTATAAATAACTGAAGATTTAATCGGATTGTAGTTGCCAGTTGATGGTTTCGCCAGCACGTAGGGGCACAATATGTGTGTCGGCGAGAGGGTACCGGTCTGGGACAGTCCAGGTTTTACGCTGTAATGTTACGCTTTTAGTATTACGCGGTAAGCCATAAAAGTCAGCACCATGAAAGCTGGCGAAGCCTTCTAGTTGGTCCAGGGCATCGGCGCTATCAAAGGCCTCGGCATATAATTCCAATGCTGCGTGTGCGGAATAAATACCCGCGCAGCCGCAGCTACTCTCTTTTGCCGATTGAGGGTGAGGGGCGCTGTCAGTGCCTAAAAAGAATTTGTGGCTGCCACTGGTCGCCACTTTGACTAATGCTTCGCGGTGGATTTCGCGTTTCAACACAGGCAGGCAATAGTGATGCGGACGCATGCCGCCTTTGAACATGGCATTACGGTTCATCAATAAATGTTGCGGCGTGATGGTGGCGGCAATGTTGTCGGCTGCAGAGCTGATAAATTTGGCGGCTTGTTCAGTGGTGATGTGTTCCAGTACAACGCGAAGATCAGGCAGCTTATCAAGCAAGGGCCTGAGCTGGCTGTCAATAAAGACTTGTTCGCGGTCAAACACGTCCACGGCAGGGTCGGTTACCTCTCCGTGAATTAAAAATGGCAGGCCACATTCCTGCATCGCGGCGAGAACAGATTCAACTTTAACCAGACTGCTGGCACCGGCATCAGAATTGGTGGTAGCGCCGGCCGGGTAGTACTTAACGGCGTGAATATACGGGTTGTTAGCCGCGCGCAAAATCTCATCGGCGCTGGTGTTATCGGTCAGGTATAAGGTCATCAGTGGTTCAAATGTGCTGCCTTCAGGTAAGGCAGCCAGAATACTATCCCGATACTTAAGTGCGGCATCGACGGTGGTCACCGGCGGCTTTAAATTAGGCATGATAATCGCGCGGGAAAATTGTGCCGCGGTGTGGCCAATAACACTGCGCATGGCATCGCCATCGCGAACGTGTAGATGCCAATCATCTGGTTGGGTAAGAGTTATGCTTTGCATGGTGTGTCTGCTTCATTAGTTTTTGACATTATGGCATGCCTGCAGAGCCATATCATTAAAATCCACATTACAGGTTTTTATATTACTACGGCATGATGACGCTAAACTCCATACTCTTATTGGTCGGCGTAACTCCTGATTGTGGTATTGCACCTGCCGGATCGATTGTCATGTTGACGATTAATGACGTACCGGGTTGTACGCCCATCTCGGTAAATTCTACACGTGGGACCGACTGGTCATTACAAACACCATGTCTGCCAGTTATTTCATTACTAAAGAGAAACCCTTTAGAAACCGAGACAGTGTTGGTAAAACTGCCTAATGACGGTTTATTTGCATCATTATTGATCTAACTCATTCTTTAAATCAGGATTAACATTGGTCGGTCTGAGTCTAATTAATTGGCTTCATTAAGGGCCACTTCAACTCAATGAAAAAACACAAAATAACAATCGTAGTTTTGGCTTCCCTGAATATTCTGACTATTCGCCAGCTTGAAACAGAAGTTGAAACGTCGGGTAATGGGGAATAACATGGCTTCTTGTAGGAAGTGGCCTAACACAATCATGATGACTTCATGACAAGGGACATTATTTAATAACAGGAGGTTAGATATGGTTACTTTTAATGTAACGATGAATGTGGAAGATCTACAAGGGAAAACAGTATTGGTTTTTCTTAAGCCCGGCAATCCTCAGCGTAACTATATTGTTCATGCCTGGCAGGTCTTGACTGGTTCAGCCGGTTCTACTGAGTCCTTTGAATATGAACCTGATGTCACCACCAATGTGAGTAGTGTGGGGACTGATTCTAATAATTCTATCGAATCAGCCGCAGTGAGCATCATGCCGGGTGAACTATTCCAGGCCGTGAGTCCATCCGGGCTTTCTCCAATATTAGATCAGGCGCCGACGTCGTTGGCAGAAGAAAAGCTGACACCATATCAATGCGGGATTATTAATAAAACCAATCCTTTTATACAGTTTGACAGTAATTGGTTTGTTAATGCCCGGCCTGTCGTGAGTATGCCTTATGTTGATGCAAACATGACAGTAAGCTTTGAGTTTGAACCACATTTTTACTTCATGGTTGCTGCGCCCCCAATGGTTGGTCAAACCTATATTGTTCAAAATTTTTCAGACATGACCCGCTATGTTATGCCTATTACGGCGACAGAAGTTGATGTGTCTGTGACCAAAGAACAAGGGCTATGGAAGTTCGATTTTTTGGCATCTTAATGACTGAGATGAAATCAAAAAAAATTAAAAAAACTGGGGCATTGCACAGTATTCGTTTATATTAGAAAAACCTATGTTCTTATTCAGAACAAAATATGAGTTTCCGATACGAATGCCTAGCGGTGCTGACTAGACAACTTGCCTTGATTTTGTCTCTCACAGCTTGTCCGCTGGAGTTCAAACCAAAATTCAGTTCCTTGTCCAGGCGTGCTCTCTACACCAATTTTCCCATGCATCTGCTCAACAAGGTTCTTAGATATTGAAAGACCAATGCCTGTCCCCTGGATCAAAGTCTTTTCAGCACCAATACGGTGAAATGGCTCGAATACTTCACATATTTTATTTGCTGGAATGCCGATGCCAGTATCGCGAACGATTACCCGTATTGATTCAGTATTTGTTTCTGCATAGGCAAGCGTTATTGAGCCACGGGGTTTATTATATTTAACAGCGTTCGATAACAGGTTCAGTAAAACCTGTTTAAATCGGGTCGTGTCTGCCAGTACTGCCACATCATCACCGTGAAGTTTTTCAACATGTAGACTGAGGTTATGTGCCTCAACCATCGGTTTTATTATGTTGGCGCATTCATTTAATGAATCTATTAAGTTTATGGGTTGAATATTGTGTACAAAGCGACCTGACTCAACCTTTGCCATGTCTAGCATTTCGTTAATCAGCTCAAGCAGATGATTCCCCGCTGTGGTAATTTCTTTTACATTATTATTTTGAAGAGTGGTGAAATTTTCCATTTCGAGAAGTTGTGAAAAACCCAAAATGGCATTCAAGGGTGTGCGAAGTTCATGGCTCATGTTGGAAAGGAACTTTGATTTTGCCGAGTTGGCACTTTCAGCTAACTCTTTGGCAATAATTAACTCAGACGTACGTGCTTTGACTTCATTCTCCAGTTTGTGTGTGTGCTGTTCGATGGCAGCAGCCATGGCGTCAAAGCTATTGCCAAGCATGGCAATTTCATCATTGCCAGAGACCTGGGTTCTGACGCCCAGTTCACCATCGGCAAGGCACTGAGCCGCATTGGTAACCTGATAGAGGCGACGGGTTAGGAAAAAACCAACCATAACACCGATAAAAGCAATAATGAGCATGCCCAAGATCGCAATGCTAATGCCAAGTTGTCGCGATTCGGCATTTGCCTTGAGTAATTCATCGCTGGAAAACTTGATGGCTACCTTTCCAAGACTTCCGGCCGTATTGTTGATTTCATGCTGTCGCCAGTAACGTGTTCCCTGGTCTTGTAACAACGGTATGTTTTTTCCTATATCCTCCTGGCGGGAGCTGGCAACAATGCGCCCGTTCTCTGTGGCGAGTAGAGCGCGTACGATATGTGGATCTTTAAGAAGATTTTTTAGATAAGGTTGTAACTCTGCATACTCTTCGGTCAGCAGTGCATTTCGTCCCAGGCTGCCTATTATGCTGAGTACGGTTATTTCATGTGCAGAAATTTGTTCAGAATTCTTTTGTAATGAATGCCCTAATGTCTGCCAAAGAACGACTGTCATCATAAGTGCTTCTAAAACAAAAATAATGACAGCGATTCGATACTTTAGTGATAAAGGAACATTCACTTTTGATTAATCTCTCGCAGCAATGTTCTGACAACATCATATTCTGTATCTATTGCTGGAATAAATCGACGCGTCCTCATGCGTTTCAATAGCGCTTGGCCAGATATGTGCTTATCCCAGGACAGGAACAATTGTTTAATCTTCTCTCTATCCGCTGCGGGGACTCGATTGTGTGCCACCAGCGAGATGTTGGGAATGGATGAGGTTTTTAATAAAACACGTGTTCGCACCTTCATTTTTTCTTCAATGGTTCCGGGTGCATGTGATGGTGCTATACAGGCATCTGCTTTTCCAATAAGTACTTGTTGAAAACAGGAATCAACCGTTTTGAACGCTTTAAATTGCAAGTTTTTTCCAGGAATGAGTCCTTCTTTTATTAAAGCACGCCTAGCCATGTGTACCACCGGTGCGAATGTGGGAGGGGTGGCAATAATCTTGCCATTCAGATCGGCGGTTTCTCGCAGAGGGCTAGAGTCAGGGACAATAATCAAAGCAGTAAATGGCTCCTCCATGCGCACCAGCGGTATATAGCCGAGTTTGTCTATAGCAGAGGGAAACCAAAATGGTTGGATCAAAGCGAAATCGTAGTTCTGATGTTTAAGCTTGTGATGATAGCGCTTGTGTGTCGAGGAAGTGTGAAAGCGTACGTTACGCCCAAGAGCAGCACTCATCTCAACACTGGCAGGTGTATAGATATCATCCAGTAGTGCAGCCGTTAGATAGGGGTATACGCCAAAATTGAATGTTTTATTATCTGTTGCTATTGATTCTGCCAGTGTACAAGTAGATAGGCTGCAGATAGCGAGTACACAAGCCCGCAGCAAAACTGTGCACTTCAGCATTATATCATTCCCTTTGATAGTGGTTAGTTAATTACCAAGTTAGCAAACTATCGGTTTATGTCAAAACAAAGGCGCCGTAATAATCACTCAGAAAGAAAGTCAGATGCGCATATTTGACAACACTGCACTTGCAGCCCCCCGCCGCCTTGCCTAATTTATTAAGCGAGTTATTCCTTCTCGCAGACAGAGATTTCAGGATATTTGATATGCCCCGGAAGTATTCGTCGACGCAAAGCACTGAAGGTGGAATGAGCGATTGTTCACGAAAAGCATTTAAAAACAGAGTGTTAAACATAACAATACCGAGAGCATTAGTCTGTTTGTTAACGGATGCGACAGATAATTTCTTTGGCACTATTTAATGATTGAAAGCAGTAAATTGAAAAAAGAGATGTAAAAGGCGGCGGAGAAAAAAGAAGTAGCTGGTACCAGGAGCTAAAATGTCTTTTTTTTCGATGGATAAAAAAAGCCTATAGAATCAGCATGAGTCATGGGGTATTTGTGCAGTGCTTTCACCTTTATTTTACTGTGTAGCTAAATTTACGATAGGTATGTAAATAAAGGAAAAGATTGAGCTTAGTGATGAGTGTGAATTTAACTCGATAGATGAATTGAGGTATGCTTTGAACAAATACATTAATCACTTTTATAGCAGTAAGCAACGACGTTCAGGAAATGGCAGCATGAAATTTAATGTATCTGCTTTTTTAGGGAAGGTCATGACAAAAATAGCGCAATTGAACTTTAACGTTATGTGTAATAAAAATGAACAAATGCATAACAAAATTACTATTTCAGTTTTGTATAAATGATCAAGCTTACTGTTAATGGTAGGCATGTCGAGTTAAAAAATGGCTCGACATTGCTCGATGCTGCCAGAGAAGCTGGTGTGTATATTCCAACCCTCTGTCACTATCCTCGGTTGCCATCCCATTCTGTTTGCCGCATGTGTCTTGTGAATGTTGATGGTGAAGCTCGGCCACAACCCGCTTGTGTCACGAAGGCAAAAGAGGGCGATATTGTCGAAACGGACTCGAGTGACCTTCAGGAATTTCGTAAAACAAATGCTGAATGGTTGTTGGCGCGCCATCCGAATGATTGCATACGCTGCGAAGTCAACGGTTCTTGCCAATTGCAAAATCTGGTTAATGAGAATCAATGGGAAGACCGCTGGGAAAAAGTGCCAAGAGGTTCCATCGAACATCCAGAGCACAGTCTGACTGATCACACATCGGCGAGTATCTGGCGTGATTTGTCTAAATGTATTGAATGCGGCTTGTGTGTCGAGGCCTGTGGTGATGCAGGGCAACAACAATACGTGATTGGATTTGCTGAAAGGGGTTCAGCTCGCTTGCCCGTCACTGTTTTCGATCAATCCTTGGCTGATACCCAATGTATTTCTTGCGGTCAATGCACACTCGTGTGCCCGGTCGGTGCCTTGATTGAGACGCCACACTGGCATGATGTGCTTCACACGCTTGATACACATCGACGCATTTCTGCCGTACAAGTTGCACCGGCAACACGCATTGCCATTAGTGAAGAGTTTGGAATGAAACCCGGTACTGTCAGCACGGGCAGGCTGATCAATGCCCTGAGACAACTGGGTTTTGATTACGTGTTTGATACCAATTTTGGCGCTGACTTAACAATTATGGAAGAAGGCACAGAGTTTCTTGCGCGTCTCAAGAAACAAGAAAAATTACCGCTGTTTACTTCTTGTTGTCCGGGATGGGTGAACTGGGTCGAGATTAACCGGCCTGATCTACTGCCACACTTGAGTACGACAAAATCACCACAACAAATGCATGGCGCACTCACTAAACGTGGCGCCTTCGCACGCACGCTTGGTTCTGAATTCGCAGAAGGCAAGATAGAACCTTATGTTGTTAGTGTCATGCCTTGCACAGCAAAAAAAGATGAGGCCATGCGGCCAGGTGTCTCTGGCGATTTAGATCATGTTCTTACAACACGTGAACTGGCGAGAATGATCAGGGCGCGCGGTATTGCGTTTGGTGCGTTGCCTGAGAATGGTGATTTCGATCATCCGCTAGGTGAAAGTACTGGCGCGGGACAGATTTTCGGCGCATCGGGTGGCGTCATGGAGGCCGTTGTGCGCACAGCATCTCATTTTATCGGTGAGGAAAGTTCGCTTCCGTTGGAATGGCAGCAACTCCGCGGCGTAAGCAAGGCTGTGAAAACAGCCGAGATTCCCGGTATAGGTAAAGTTGCCATTTGTAATGGCATCGCCGCTGCGCAGAAAATGTTAGAGACGGAATCATGGCGAGATGAGTACGTCGCCATTGAGGTCATGGCTTGTGTTGGTGGTTGTCTAGGTGGTGGTGGTGAACCGAAATCCATGGATCCGCTTATCCTCGAGAAGCGCATGCAGGCTATTTATGAAATAGACAAAGATGCGCCACGACGACGCTCGTATGAAAATCAGGATGTTCAAAAGTTGTATGCGACAGAATTGAAGCAACCGAATTCCGCTCACGCACATGCGTTGCTTCACACTAGTTATGCTGCACGAAATTCGAAACGATTACTTTTGATGCGATTTCTCGATTGTGTAGACAGGCGAGATGCGAGTGGTGCGGCTAATCTGTTTCATCCGGATGCGGTGTGGTCAACGGCTTCACCTTTCGGTGACATTAAGGGTGTATCGAATATCGAGGCGTTAATTAAGACTCGTTTGCCTCCGCGCAAGTTTGGCCCGGAATATGCGCGACATCAAATGGAATCCGCCGCAGATGTTGACGACCTTACTGTTGTGACACCCGTGGGTGAGCGGTGCAGGTTCAGTATAGAGATAGACACCCTGCATGAAGGTAGTCACTCCAGAATGGTGATCAGAAATCTTATGCGAGAAGTCCTGTGAATAGTTTTTATCATCTATTTTCGTAGTAGTGTCTTTGGTGTCAGTTTTCTTCTTCAAAAGCCTCGGTGGTGTAACGTTCGATACGGATCTCGTTGGACCAATGATCACTGGTTAATCCAGCTTTACGTTTTAACTGGTTTAAAAACTGCTCGGCGGTGGGGAGTGATTCCCACACGCTGGGTAAAAATGTTCCTCGGTGAATGCCTTCATATAACACCAGTCCGTCGATGCCGGGGCGGATCTGTTTGAGTAGATCTTGTTCGGAATCAAAGTGTATGGGTTCGGGAATGGAGAGCACTTCGATGTGAACATGCAGCGCCTCAAATTCATTGTTTTGTAGGGGGGCGAAGCGTGGATCACGAAATGCGGCATTGAATGCATTTTGTGTTACGTCTATCACCAATGGACGCGTAGCCGTTAAACAGCCGATGCAACCGCGAAGTTGTTGCGCAATGTGCAGTGTGACGAAACAGGCTTGTTGTATCTTGAGTTCAGCATCATACTCACTGGCAATAACAGGTAGTGCTTCACCGTGCGATAAACCATGCTGAATAGAGTCCCGCGCTAATCGCAATAGTGTGGTTTGTGCGGTGGATGAAAGCATTAATTTTTAGTAAAAATATAGGCGCCGTAACCCACCACTCGATCGTGGTCGCCAGCGGTGTCGCCAGAGTTACGCAAATCAATGGTTTCTACTTTTAAGCCTCGGCGTTTGGCGAGATAAAGCAGACCATTGACAGGTGTACCCCCGCAGGCGTCTTCATGGCTGATGGCTTCGGGGTGCAATGTTTCGATGGCGTTAGTGGTGCGTTGGTCAATCGCTTGGGCGGTGGCATAATCATGGAAGTGACTTAAATCAGAACTGATCACCAACAGTGTGTGTGAGTCATGCCAGATATCATCAAGCAGGTCGGCTATTTGTTGCGGCTCGACGTGGCCGACCACGATCGGTAGTAACACAAACTCTTCCAGTACTTCTTGTAAAAAAGGTAACTGTACTTCGAGACTGTGTTCTTGAAGATGAGCGGCATCATTTTCTACTACGCTACCCGCGGCAAGTATTTGTTTTATGCTTGCGCGATCAACTGGAATGTTACCCAGCGGGGTAGAAAATTGTCTGGCGCTGGGCACGGCGAGTCCGTTAAAGGCAACCCGGTGTGATGGGCCGAGCAGGATCACGCGATTAATTTTTTTCGCTAACGGTTGTATGCGCGCGTAAGCTTTCGCGGCGACTTCACCTGAATAGATGTAACCGGCATGCGGCACTATCAGTGCTAACGGTGAAGGTTGTTCTGCAGCAAGATCGGATTGTGATAAATAATCTTGAATTTGCTGGTGCAATTCATCAGGGTCGTCAGGGTAAAACATGCCGGCAACAGCAGGGTAGCGGGTCGTGGTTTGGGTCATGGTTCGCATTCCTCCACTGAAACTGTCACATAGTTACTCTGTGTTCTACTCTATATATAATATATACGACGAATTCGAGGCGTGCAGAACAATATGTCACAATCGAATACTTTTAGTACGGCTAATAATGCAGGAATAGCGAGTGTGCCCACGCGCTTCTGGCACTTGCTTGATGATGGCCGTGTACAGTGCGACCTTTGCCCGCGCGCCTGCAAAATGCATGAAGGTCAGCGCGGCCTGTGTTTTGTGCGTGGCAACGAAGCGAACAAGGTGGTGTTACTGAGCTACGGTCGTTCCAGTGGTTATTGCATCGACCCCATCGAGAAGAAACCGCTCAACCATTTTCTACCGGGCACGCCGGTGTTGTCATTCGGCACGGCTGGTTGTAATTTAGCCTGTAAATTTTGTCAGAACTGGGACATTAGTAAATCTCGAGAGATTGACACATTGGCGGATGCGGCTTCGCCTGAATTGATTGCGACGGCGGCGAGACAGCTGCAGTGCAGAAGTGTCGCCTACACCTATAATGACCCGGTTATTTTTCATGAGTATGCGATTGATGTCGCGCAGGCCTGCCATGAACAAGATATCCGCTCGGTGGCAGTGAGTGCCGGGTATGTCTGTCCTGAGCCGCGGGCAGAATTTTACGCCCACATGGATGCGGCGAATATTGATTTGAAGGCTTTCGATGAGCAATTTTATTATAAATTGACTGGCGCGCATCTGGCACCCGTGCTGGAAACGCTGGAGTACATCAAGCACCAGACAGATACCTGGCTCGAAATCACCACGCTGCTGATTCCCGGTAAAAACGATAGTGATACGGAGCTTGAGGCAATGACATTGTGGATTGCCGAGCATCTCGGTTTGGATGTGCCGCTGCATTTCACTGCTTTTCACCCTGATTACAAAATGCTCGATATCCCAGACACACCAGCCTCGACACTCACGCGTGCCCGGGCGATTGGGCTGAAAAATGGCCTCAATTACGTTTACACCGGTAATGTGCACGATGAGCTGGGAGGCAGCACTCTTTGTTCTAGCTGCGGCGCTGTGTTGATTGGTCGAGATTGGTATCAGTTAACCCGCTGGGGGCTAGATGAACAGGGGCATTGCCAGCATTGTGGCACTGCTTGCCCGGGTGTTTTTGAGGCTAAGCCTGGTGACTGGGGGCCGCGAAGGCAGACAGTTCGTCTAGCCGATTTCGCTCTGAAATAGGGCTTCAAGCTTGACTTAAGCGCTGTGCAGATTAGACTCCCATGCCCACCCTGAGCGCCAGCGTCGGGGTGTTGAATTATTGTTTAAAATCGGAGCAGTTTATGAGTGAAGGTGGTTGTTCTTCAGAGGCTAATGAACCGTGTGCATTACGGGTCATCGGCGACAGCATGGAACCGGAGTTTGAAGACGGTGCCATCATTATTGTAGATGAGTCAGCGCCTTGCGGCAGCGGTGCTTACGCGGTTATCGATTACGATAATGACACCACCTTTCGCCAGTTCGTGATTGTAGAGGGCCGTAAGTACATGAAACCACTCAACGATAACTATGAAACGGTTGAACTGGTAGGTGACTACACTGTACGTGGCGTTATTATTCAAAAATACTTCAAGCGCAAGCGTAAGCATTATGAATGGGTTTCTGAGTAAGCGCAGACAATGACTTTTTCAGATTCAATTGCGGATGAATTGCACACCCTGGCGGATTATATTCGTTGGGGCGCCAGTCAATTTAACCAAGCTAATTTATATTATGGCCATGGCACTAATAATGCCGTTGACGAATCGCTAACGCTGGTATTACACGCCTTGCATTTAAAACATGGCCTGGCGCCAGAATTGTTTTCAGGGCAGCTAACCAGCGAAGAAAAACAAGCTGTTTTAAAACTGTTTCGAGCGCGTATCGAAAAACGTTTACCAGTGCCTTATATCACTCACGAAGCGATGTTTGCTGGCGAAAGTTATTTCGTTGACGAGCGTGTGCTCGTGCCGCGTTCGCCGATTGCTGAATTAATTGCTGAAGATTTTGCACCCTGGATTGAGCACGAACAGGTAATGAATATTTTAGATTTGTGCACGGGCAGTGGCTGCATCGGCATCGCTTGCGCGAAAGCATTTCCCTGGGCACAAGTGGACGCTTCTGATCTGTCTGCCGAGGCACTTGAAGTTGCTGAAATAAACGTACAAGCGCATGGCGTTGGCGATCAAGTTGCGCTGTATGAATCAGATTTATTTTCTAATTTACCTGACACCCGTTACGACATCATTGTTTCAAACCCGCCCTACGTAGACAGTCAGGACATGGCTGATTTGCCTGAAGAATATCAGCGTGAGCCCGAACTGGCATTAGCCTCCGGCGACGACGGTCTTGATGCCTGCGTGCAGATTTTAATTGAAGCAAAAAATTATTTAAGTGAGCAGGGTATTCTGATTATTGAAGTGGGTAATAGTGCTGAAGCCTTGGCTTACCGTTTTCCTGAAGTGCCTTTTTTATGGCTGGACTTTGAGCGTGGTGGGCATGGCGTGTTCTTGCTGACGGCGGCGCAGTGTCAGGAATTTAACCCCATATTTATCGCAGAAAGCCGCGACGTAGAAGTAGGAGCGTAAAGTGAGACCTAAAACAGCAGAACAATACATAGAATTAATTAAAAATGCCAAGTTTGAAATTGAAGAAGTACGAATGGCAGCAGAATATGATATGGATTCAATGGGGGACGCATTGAATTTTATTGACGAGCTGGAAAGCGGTTTGCAAAACATGATTAATAGTATGAAAGAAGGCAGCTATAAATTTGTTGATGAAGATTTACCGTTCATGAATATCGTTGCCAGTCAGGACGATTCTATTTTACCAATCAAGTACTTACTGCGCACGATCAATGAAACTCACCGTGAAGGCTTAGATACTGAGGAAGATTGATCCAGATCAAAGCCTATAAACAGAATCTATGAAAAACTGCGTGCCATGTATAACAAGGATATGTGGTTATGTACGGACAAGTTTTTTTCGATGAAGCTCTGTTAAAAAAATATGATGTCAACGCTCCTCGCTACACGTCTTATCCCGCAGTTCCCCACTTTAAAGAACGTTTCACTACTAGTAGCTATATTGAAAACGTTGTTGAGACCAATGGCCAGTTTATTCCTCGGCCATTGTCTTTATATCTACACATCCCTTTTTGCGACAGCATTTGTTACTACTGCGCGTGTAATAAAGTCATTACTAAAGATCATGGCCGTGCAGAAAGTTATTTAGATTACTTAATGCGTGAAATAAGTTTGCAGTCGGCGCTGTTTGATAAAGATCGGATTGTTGAACAAATGCACTGGGGTGGCGGTACTCCTACCTTCATAGATGATCAACAGATTGTCGTTTTAATGGAGCACTTACATAAAAGTTTCAATTTCGCAAAAGATGATGAAGGTGAGTTTTCAATAGAAATTGATCCGCGTGCAGTTGAAACTGACACAATCGGTTTATTACGCGGGGTTGGTTTTAATCGTCTCAGCATCGGGATACAAGATCTTGATAAACGGGTACAGCGTGCAGTGAATCGCGAGCAAACTGAGCGCGAAACTTTTATGATTATGGAGGCGGCCAGAGAGTACGGCTTTAACTCTATTAGTGTAGATCTGATGTATGGTTTACCACATCAAACTACCACCAGCTTTCGTGACACACTTGAACGTGTGATCAGTGCAGAACCAGATCGAATTTCATTATTTAATTACGCCCACATGCCTGAAATTTTTAAACCACAACGACGAATCAATGTGGAAGATCTGCCTTCGCCTGAAATGAAGTTGGCGATACTGAAAACCAGTATTGAATATCTGCTTTCTGCCGGTTATGTCTACATTGGCATGGATCATTTTGCCAGACCTTATGATGAGTTAGCTAGCGCTCAACAAGAAGGTCGGTTGCACCGAAACTTTCAAGGCTATTCCACTCACTCAGGTTGTGATTTAGTGGCGATGGGACTAACGGCAATAGGTAAAATTGGTGATAACTACAACCAAAATTATCGAGAACTTGATTCCTATTATGCTGCGATTGATGATGGTCAACTGCCTATATACAAGGGTCTAAAGTTGAGTCTTGATGATAAAATTCGACAAACAGTTATTCAAACGCTGATCTGTCAATTTGAGCTAGATTTTTCAGCGGTTGAAAAACTTTACGATATTAAGTTTTTTGAATATTTTTCAAAAGAAAAGTCAAAGCTTGAAGAAATGGCTGAAGATGGTTTGTTGAGCTTAAGTGACTCAAATATTCAAGTACGGCCAGAAGGGCGCCTGCTTATTCGCAATATTTGTACAGTCTTTGATGCTTATCTTAATAGCAATAAACAACAGTATTCTAAAGCAATATAGTTATTGGCTTTATTTGAACATTTAAATTGCTTTAAATGCTTCAGGTAAGCTTGATTTGTCTATATGAATATTATCGTTGTTGATAAAGAGTAAGCCTTCCCGTTTTAGCTGATTGATGGTGCTACTGACCGTTTGTCTTGAGGCACCAACCATGTCGGCAATTTCCTGATGGGTTAATTGAATATTGATACTTAGCACTTCCTTCTCTTGAGCGCCATATAAGCTGCTCATGCGAATCAATAATTTAATCACACGCGAAGTGACGTCATCAGAGGTTAAATTTGAGATTAAATCTGATAAACCTCGCAAGCGGCAAGAAAGCAGATCGATCGTACACATTGCGGCATCAGGGTGTTGTAGTAGAAAATGGTTAAAGGCATTGCGTTGAATCAGATAAACGTCAGAATCAGCGCAGGCATGGGCATAGACAGAGCGCTTAGCTTCATTGGTTGTCTCAGATAAACCAAAAATCTCAGCTGGGAAACAAAACCACAAGATAACTTCTTTCGCTTGCGATGATAATTCGTAGATTTTCACCTGACCCGTTTTCAAAATGTAAACGTACTCAGAATCGGAACCTGCCTGGAAAATAGACTCAGACTTTGCAAAATGGTGTTGCTCTGCAATCTCTAGCAGGTCGTTTCGATCAGCCGTGGTTAATTTATTTAAAAAGTCAGATGTTTGCATAAACTGTGAGTTACCTAGTAGCGCTACATATATTCAATAGTTCTTATATTCTAATATATTAAGTTTTCGCCCAATATGTCGTCCAGCTGACAGATTTATGGGCTTATGATCGCCATATTAGTCGTCGGAATTATGTTAGATTGATTATTGCAATTTGCCTTGCTAACAACAACAAAAATAAAGCGCTTCTGAAGGGTATTTTCACCAGGGTAAATAACCGAATTGCAGCAGAACGAACCGGCTTTATTCCTTAATATAATATGCCTTTTGTGTTTGTAATGACTAATTTTTTGGCATCCTGTGTAGGATGCCAGTGTTTTAAAACGTAATAATGACTAGAAATTGAGTAGGTGAACTATGAAAAAGATGTCTGATACAGAATTAAAGAAAAAACTGGGCGACTATACCGCACCAACCGGCTTGTATGGCAAAACCAAAGACATGCCCTTTTTGGGCAAAGTCTCATGCCATATCGATGAACTTGTCGCCGGTAGCTGGCAAGAAATCGTCCTTGATTACGAAGTAGGCGCATCCGGAATCGCCGATGGCGCCTGGCTAAAAGCGACCTTTAAATTCTATTCAGACTGGGCGCTGTTTCAGACCACCGATCCCAGTGGTGCCAACTATGTTTCCGCTGAATACCATGCTTGTGATTGCGCCGAAGGTCAGTCACCTGCCACGGTACAGTCTTTAAAAGTACGTTTCGACCAAAAGGGCCACGAGCGTCCTTTCCAGAAAGCGATTATTGTCGATACCGTTGATGGCTATGTGAAGCCAGGTGACCATATTATTATTCGTATGGGCGACCGTCGTTTTGGCGGCCCAGGTACACGCATTCAAACTTTTGTTGAAGAAGGTTTCCGTTTCCGTTGCTATGTTGACCCACTGGGCACCTCACGTTTCTGTGATATTCCTGGCGATATTGAGTTTGATATTATTTCAGGCGCGCCGGCACAAATGGTTATGGCTGGTTCACGCTTAGTCAAGAAAGGCGAAACAGTCCCCTTGAAAGTGCGCGTTGAAGACAGTTGGGGTAACACTTGTTGGAACCTTGATAACGAACCGGTTGAAATTGTCGCCACGCTAGACGGTAAAATAGTTTACGACAAAACCGTTAACCTTAGCAGTGAAGGTTGGGCGGTGACCAACTTAACCGACCTACCCACTGACACAGACGGTGAGTTAGAAATCACGGCGACCATGGTTAACCACCCACAAGTGCCTGCTGGTAAGTTCTACATCACCATGGACAGTGCGCTAACTTTCCCGCGTAGTTACTTCGGTGACTTACACGTTCACTCTGATGACACCGTGGGTACTAACAACACCGTTTATAACCTGACATATGGCCGCGACATTGCCGGCTTAGATATTCTGGGTTACACCGCGAATGATTTCCAAATTACTAAAGATCGTTGGGAAACCGCAGTGGCTTTAATTGACGATCTTAATAAAGACGGTGAGTTTGTTTGTTACCCGGGTACTGAGTGGTGTGGTAACTCCTGTGCCGGTGGTGACCACAACGTGGTGTTCTTGCGTGACGAACCGCCACGCTTCCCGTTTGATGAAAACGGTAATGTTTGTCGTTCCTTTGAGTGGAACGAAGACATGGAAGGCGACACCATTATGCCTGGTGCTTGGCCATTAGAAGAACTTTGGGCAACTTACATTGATGACCCAGAAGGTCACTTGTTAATGCCGCATGTCGGTGGTCGCCGTTGCATCATGGACTGGCATCATCCTGTACTTGAACGCTTAGTTGAAATTGAATCAGCCTGGGGACATTTCCCCTGGTTATATGAAGACGTCATGAAGCGCGGTTACAAATTAGGTGCTTCAGCCAATGGCGACGAACATCGCGGCCGTTGTGGTGGTGGTGTGCCAGGTACTGCCGTGTTTGGTACCAAAGGTGGCGTGACCGGTATTCTCACCGATAAGTTAGATCGCAAAACAGTCGGCGAAGCAGTTCGCGCACGTCATACCTGGGCAACCACCGGTGAACGTCTAGTCGGTTTAACCACTTGTGGTGACTACGTGCAAGGTGATGAGTTTGAGCACAGCGGCCCTGCTGAAATTAATTACCGTTTCTTAGGTGATGCCGGTTGGGACGAAATTGTCGCTTATGATCACAATGGTGTAGTTTGGTCCCGTAACTTACAAGAAGAAGCCAGTTACTCTGAGCGTCGCATTCGTTTGCGTTGGGGTGGTGCACGGATTAAAGATCGTTACCGCTGGGCAGACTGGAAAGGCACGATCACGATTACCAATGGTGTGATCAATAGTTTCAGCTCACACGGTTTTGAGCACAGTGAAGAAACCTGTGGCCGCGCAGGTCCGACCACAATCAGTTTCCGTTCGGATACTTACGGTGACGCAGATGCCATTGATATTGATGTGAGCAATTTAGAAAATTGTCATATCAAAGTCGAAGGCACCATTGATGGTTACGTGAAAGTGGGTAACCCACTCGATGGTAATCCATTTGTTCATTGCCCAACCTTTGAATGGGAAATGACCGGTAAAGAATTACTCGAAGGTAATGCCTTTCGTAAAGAGTTAGGTGGCACCGAGTTGTTCTTAGCACTGGAACGCCTCAGTGATACGCCGATGCCTCGTGAAGTCAGTGGTTCCTTTACAGTAGATGCCGAAAATGGCCCGCATGGTCATCGCCCGGTTTACATCGCAGCTCGTCAAGTGGACGACGGTAAAGTGTGGACCTCAGGAATGTTTATTAAGTTTAAATAGAGTCAGTAAAATGTAGTAGCGTTTAAACGCCACCTTCGGGTGGCGTTTTTTTTGCCCTGACACCAGAGGTGTAGGGTACTCATAATGAACCCGATAGGGTTCTATGAGTGGTGAATATCAGTCTCCACCAAAAGTTTGTTAGAACAGCAATTTGCTGTACTTTGGAGTGGCCTCTTTTTATTTAATAACCACACAAAAATATAGAAAGGTTTATATTTCTGCCTAAAAGCTTATAACTTTTATTATAAGCTTATAGGGAATTAGCGATTTATTATTTTTTTTTGACAAGTATAAAAACCACTCGTAGTGTGAGAATTATTAGACCAAGTCAATTGACTGACTTGTTTACGGAAACTGTTCTCAAGGAGTGAGTAGTATGTCTTGTCGTATTGGGTTGTCTGCGTTATCAATTTTTCTCAAAGTATTATTATTGTCCTCGGTTTATTTCTTAGCGATTGGTGTTGCTCAATCAGTTGAGTTGCCAGAGCGTCCATTTTATACATGGCAGACTGGTTTTGGCACAGTTGAGACAGATGGTGTGATTTATGCGACTGAACAACAGGCATTAACTGCTGGTGAAGAGCATGTTAATAACCGGGGACTTGGTGTTTTTAATTATACAGAGTCTTTTTTTATATTTGGTGAGACATCTAATTTAAGTTCTAATGAGTTTTTCTCGCCGGGTAATACCAATATTATTGGTTTCAATATTCGTGATACGGGTATCGAAGATATTGCAGCACCTTCAACTATTTTTGATACGCCTATTAGTGCTTGCGAAGCTAATGTTTCTCTTTATGTTTCTCTTATTACGCCAGAGACTGTTACTCAAGATGTTCGGTTCTTATCTGTAGATGCATTTGCTGATAATACAACCGCTTCGTGTCAGTGCTTAATAACAAACCGGATATTAGGCGGGGGAACTATTAGCGGGGAAGCTACGTGTGGTTCTGTAGAACCATCTTGCCCTCTTGGTTACAACAAGGGTAATGATAATGGACTATTGACATGCAGACCTATGGGAGTGGCTGCGCCATCGATACAGATTACGACTTTTGTCGATGAGGAAGAACAAAAAAATGCCGGTGATGATGAGGCTAAAGGAAAGGGGGTTTGTCGGGGTAATCCTATTAACCTGGGCACAGGCAATAAACTCCAAACCGAAGTGGACTATGTCAGCGTCGAAAGTTTTCCGCTTCGCATGGAGCGTTATTATAATAGTGTTGGTGCCGCCGAAGCCTCTTTAGGAACAAATTGGACACATTATTATCATCGACTTATTACTGAGAGTGTGCCGAATGTAGAAGTCGTGGTCACACGACCAACGGGAACAGCATTATTGTTCCGCCTGCAAAATGGAGAATGGCAGTCAGATAGTGATGTTACATCTCGTTTGGAACAGTTGTTTGATGGCGCGAGTGTGTTCTCAGGCTGGCGTTATACAACACCTGATGAGATGGATGAATTATATAATACTCAAGGTCAATTGGTATCGTTAACGGATCGCAGTGGTAAGACTCAGACGCTGACCTATGAGCCTAATATCTTTGAATTTGATATGTTAGCAACGGTTACATCACATTTCGGTCGTACACTAGTATTCTCCTACAATGATGATTTTCAAATTTCATCAATCACAGATCCTGATGGGCAAGAATATTTATATACCTACGATGAAGGGGATACGACACTTGGGCTAGGAAATTTAACCAGTATCAGATTCCCTGATTTAAGCACACGCCGATATTTGTACGAAGATCCTAATTTCCCTAGTGCACTTACCGGTTTAATGGATGAAAACAACGATCTTTTTGCGAGTTGGTCATATGATGCTACCACCGGTCGCGCAATAAGCAGCCAACATGCCACCGGCTTTGAACGTGTTGATCTCGACTTTAATCCAGATGGTTCAACAACCGCCACTGACGCGCGTAGCGATCAAAATACTTACGGCATTGCCAATGTGCAAGGCGTGATGAAAAGCACCGGGGTGAGTGGTACCCCTTGTAGTAACTGTGGCGGACAATTCACTGACACCTCTTATGATGCCAATGGTTTTATTGAACGGCTCACCGACTTCCGAGGCCATACAACGTCTTTTATTAAAGACGATAGAGGCTTAGCAATTTCACGAACAGAAGCACTTGGCACAACTGAAGAACGCACAATTTTAACTGATTACCTAACAGCATTTCGTTTACCAGAACGCGTTCGCTACCCCAGCGTCGCCACAGGTCAATTCAAACAAACCGTGATGGGTTACGACGATCCCGCATTACCTAAACTACCGACCAGCATCACCATTAATGGGTTCACTCCAACAGGCACCGCCATAGAAGAACGCGCCTACAGCATGAAATATAACAGCGATGGCCAAGTGATTGAAATAGATGGACCTCGTACAGACGTTAACGACGTCACCCTCATGACCTATTACCCCAACACCCCTGATCAAGGTAACAACCAAGGCATGTTGCACACCACCACCAATGCCTTAGGTCATGTAACAACTTACGAACTCTATGATGCCCATGCGCATGTGATGAAAATGGTTGACCCTAATAATGTCACCTATGAGTTTGAATATGATGTGCGTTTGCGCATGCAACTAAGCACCATGACCCCTGAAGTTGGTGAACCAAGAATCACCGACTATGACTACGATGACGCTAATCAACTGATTAGTTTAACTACCCCGAATGGCGTCACACTCACCTATGATTACAATGCCGCACATTACTTAATCCGCGTTGATGACAATCAGGGTAACTATACCGAATACGGTTATGATCTTGATGGTAACGTAATGGATGAAGACACCTATGACCCTAATGGACTGCTCACCCTGTTTAAAGACTATACTTACGATCCACAAGACCGCTTAGCCAGCATTAACGATGCCGGTAACCTCACACAAACCGTCTACGATCTTGTTGGTAACTTAGCCGCCACGACTGATCCCAATAACAACCCCGAAGCCACCAATGAGTTTGACGCACTAGACCGAATGATTGTGAGCCTAGACCGACTCGGCCAACCATCTTCAATGAATTACGACGTGCAAGACAACCTGACCCAGGTCACGTCTAAAAATGACGCCGTGACTAATTATGCTTATGACGACCTGCGCAACATGCTCTCAGAAACCAGCGCTGATCGTGGCATCCGTGTCTACACCCATGACGCCGCTGGTAACATCATCCAAATGACCGATGCCCGTGGCATTGTCCAAACCAATACCTACGATGCCTTAAACCGCATGACTTCAATCACCGTGCCCGACGCACAAGATGGCACCCAATATACCTACGACACTGGCGAGAGTTGCGGGTTCAGCACAGGGCGACTATGCCGAATAACCAAAGGCCCTAGTGAGATTGAATATGGCTACGATGCCTACGGCAACATCATCGCTCACCAGGGAATAACCTACGCGCATGACGTCGCAGGTCGCGTGACTAGCATGACCTATCCGTCGGGGAATATTGTTCGTTACACCTACAACGAAATCTCCGAACTGGAAAGCGTCACACTGGATACTGGCACCGCCGTTATCCCCCTTGCCAGCCAAGTCGACTACCTGCCATTCGGGCCAATGCGTAACATCACCTATGGTTTTGGTGGCACCCAAACACACAACTACGACCAACAATACCGCCTGACAGCACAAACCTTGCCTGGCGTTCATGAAATGACCTACCCGGATTACGATGCCAATAGCAACCTGCGACAACGCACTGATCCAATACTCAGCAACATCACCAATTACGGCTACGACGCGCTTGACCGTCTTGACCTTGCTGACGGTGACTTCGGTAACGTTGATTACGACTACGATCCCAACGACAACCGTACCTTACTCACCAGCAGCGCAGGCAGTGAAAGCTACAACTACATCACCAACACAAACCAACTCATCGACATCAACGGTGAGCCCGTGCCACGCGATGCCGCCGGTAACATAACGCGGCTCAATCAACGCGACTTTAGCTATGACGGCTACAACCGGCTCATCACCGCACAAACCCCGGGCGGCAGCGCCGGTAACACAAACAACTACACTTACGCCTATAACGGCCTTGGTCAGCGCGCGACCAAACGACTCAATATAACCTTTCCTGAACCTGACCTCTCCGGCGACATCGTCTCACCCGGCTTTAACTTCAGCACGGCCGGCTCGCCTTCACAAACTGTAGAAACAACGCTGGACCCTTATTCAACCTTTACCATTGAAGAAGGCGTCACTTACTCACTAGAAGCTGATTTTAGCAGTTTCGGTTTTTTACGAGTTGGAAGTACTGACGGAGAATCCAATTTTGCTGCCGTGCTGTCGCGCAATATAGGGCGTAATGTCAGCACCGTGTCCACTACTATATTTGGCACAATCATTAGTGGAAAAGGCTCTTCCACGGGAGTGCTTGCCCACGCCGACAGCTCCTATCATGCCAGCATAATTTTAACGACGGGGTCATTGCGCATCACTATGACAGACAGCACCGGCGCTGTCGTCGACACCGGCGAGATAACCGTCAACGGTTTAAACACAAACGACAGTTATCATCTATTAAGACAATCCGGGCTTAGCAATATAAGCCTGACACGTTCACAACTTAGTGAATCCACCACGACTACCAACGCCTCGACATTAGGCGCCGCGCTTTACACCTATGACCTGCAAGGCCGCGTCATCTACGAAGTATTTGAAGCCGGCATTGGAGACAAAGAATACATCTACCTCAACAACCAACCATTGGCTTTAGTCGAAGGGGATAATGTTTATTACATCTACAACGATCACTTAAACACCCCACAACGATTAAGTGACCTACAGGGCAATATTGTTTGGCAAGCGAGTTACAGCCCCTTTGGTGCGGCGACGATTAATGATGACGTTGATGGGGATGGCCAGGGCGTGAGTTTTAATCTGCGGTTCCCGGGGCAGTATTTTGATGTTGAAAGCAACCTGCACTACAACTACTATCGTTATTATAGTCCGCAGATAGGCAGATACATTACCTCTGACCCGATTGGGTTGGATGGTGGGTTGAATACGTTTGGGTATGTGAAAGGGAATCCGATTGGGTTTTATGACCCGACAGGTACTAACTTGAAATTGATTAATCATATAATCCATGTTGGTGAGGCACCTATGTCAATATTTGGGCAAATAGTTCCTCGTGTAGTAGGACATCCTGTATTTCAGGCTGGGGTTGGTGGTGCTATTGTTGGTACAATAATAAACGAGGGAATTGAAAAGTATTACTTTGATGGCAAGTCTAACATTGGAGGTGAGATCTACGAATATTTTTATCCCTACGACCTTAACCCAGAAATTAATTCTAATTCAGAAATCGATCCTATGTGCAGATGAAATTCCATCTACATTAATGATAATTAAAGTTGAGAGTAGTTACCTTGAAACTAAATTCAAAATCATATGTTTATAAAACTAACCAAGCATGGAAGATACATCCATGGATTCAGAGTTGCTTTACTGTATCGGCTTCTCTATTCATTATAGTACCATTTTTTATCGATTCGCTAGCGTCACAATGGGTTGTACTCCTTAATTTGATAGGCTTAATCATTGTGCTTAGTGGCTTAGTGATCCAGTTTTCTATCCGTTGCCCTGTGTGCCGGTCGTACTGGTACCTACGGGCAGCTAAAACCATGCCAATCGGTAGCATGAAAAACTGGTTGTATTTACAAGAGACGTGTCCTAATTGTGGAGATCGAGGTCAGAGTAAAAATGACTAACGTTTAAAAATCTTTGGCAAACAATGCAAGATTATTTTAAGACTGATTAGTCACAAGGATGCCAGTGATAAAAGGAGATCGGGGTCAGAGTAAAAACTCACTATATTAAACAGTCAAGCAATGGAACATAGGGTAAGACTACTTGAATCAAAAGGTAAGTAGTAGCGAGATTGGGGTCAGAGTAAAAACTCTACGACACACGGTACACGAGACGCCACCCTCTATACCTACGACAACGCCCCCAACTGTGGCTTCAGCATTGGCCGCCTGTGTCAAATCAGAAAAGATCGCACAACCGTCGACTACCGCTACGACGCCTACGGCAACATCACCCAACACCAAGGCATGACCTATGCCCACGATACGGCCGGCCGCGTCACCAGCATGACCTACCCATCCGGTAACGAGATTGGGGTCAGAGTAAAAACTCTACGACACACGGTACACGAGACGCCACCCTCTATACCTACGACAACGCCCCCAACTGTGGCTTCAGCATTGGCCGCCTGTGTCAAATCAGCAAAGATCGCACAACCGTCGACTACCGCTACGACGCCTACGGCAACATCACCCAACACCAAGGCATGACCTATGCCCACGATACGGCCGGCCGCGTCACCAGCATGACCTACCCATCCGGTAACGTCGCCACCTACAGCTATAACGAAATCTCAGAAGTTGACACCGTAACCTTAAACATTGGTGGCACTATTATTCCGTTGGCCAGCAACGCCGACTACCTCCCATTCGGCCCCATGAACTCCATGCTTTACGGTAACGGCCAAACCCTGACCCAAACCTTCGACCAACAATACCGCTTAACCAGCCAAACCCTGCCCGGTATTGATGAACGCAACTACCCCGACTACGACGCCAACAGCAACATC
>Ga0316205_10000370_pt1 | contig 88994 bp, 88 predicted proteins | sample 3monthpyrite_MG_FD_204941 | JGI IMG/M metagenome (GOLD analysis project Ga0316205, IMG submission 204941) | Microbial mat bacterial communities from mineral coupon in-situ incubated in ocean water Damariscotta River, Maine, United States -... | ecosystem: Environmental > Aquatic > Marine >... | reverse complement strand
AGGTACGTAGTTGTCAGGTAAACCACCTTGACGTTTAGCCATACCTGCTTCTTCATAAGATAAACCATAGCGACGTTGAATTTCTTCAGTCAGCTGTTTACCACCGAAAACTTGTTCACGGGTATAAATAATTTTTTTATCATGCAACACACTTAGCGTTGTCATGGTCGCGCCGATATCGATAATAGCGACAGTTTTGTTTGCGCCACCATCTGGGATTTGATCAGCAAGTAACTCAAAAGCATTTTCCATGACGTAGGCTTCTACATCAATCACAGATGATTTTAATCCGCCAATTTCACAGGCAGCAACACGGACATCAACGTTTTCACTTCGAGAGGCAGCAAGCAAAACATCTACGCGATCATCATCTCTACCTGAACTACCAATAATTTCAAAATCGATATTTACTTCTTCAAGCGGGTAGGGGATGTATTGATCGGCTTCTAATTCAATTTGACTGGCCATCTCTTCGTCGCTGAGAGAGGCGGGCATCGAAATCACTTTAGTGATAACGGCAGAACCCGCTACAGCGACAGCTGCAAACTTAGTCTTGGAGCCAGATCGCTTAACTGCTCTACGAATGGCTTCACCGACGGCTTCAATGTCACTAATGTTCTTTTCAACCACGGAATTTAAAGGTAATGGCTCGACGGCGTAGCTTTCTACGCGGTAACGACCACCGGAATGACTCAGCTCGAGCAGTTTGACCGCCGTGGAGCTGATATCGAGCCCTAGTACGGGGGGCTGCTTTTTAGAGAACAAACTTGAGAAGGCCACCTTAGTATTTTCCTTTTATCATCCCGTTAGTTACGAGTCTTTTATATTTAACTACATTAAATACCAGAGTCAAGTATTTATCAATGTTAATTATGTATAATTTGAACTATCGCACACAGTCACATGTCCTTTATAATCGATTATGTGATTAAACACCTTGATGTGGTTCACATACCGCGAATCAATTGCTTATAGAGTATTCATGAAATTTTTCTTTAAATTCCTTCGCCTTAGCGTCATCTGGCTATTTTCTGGTTTCACAATCGGAGTAGTTTTATTGGCAGGCGTCTATGTATATTTAGCCCCAGGCTTACCTTCAACAGATGTTTTAAAAGATATTCAGTTACAGACGCCGCTACGGGTACTTTCTCGAGATGGCGCGTTGATTGCTGAGTTTGGTGAGAAGAAACGATCACCATTAAAGTATGAAGATGCGCCTGATTTATTACTAAAAGCGGTGCTTGCTGCTGAAGATAACCGCTTTTTTGAGCATCCAGGTGTCGATTATCAGGGGCTTTTACGTGCGGTTGTAAATCTCGCCAAGACGGGGCGAAAAGGGCAAGGAGGCTCGACCATTACGATGCAGGTGGCGCGTAACTTCTTCTTATCGCGAGAAAAAACTTATTTAAGAAAAATTAGCGAGATATTTTTAGCATTAAAGATTGAACGTGAAATTAGCAAGGAAGAAATTCTAGAGCTCTACCTTAATAAAATATACCTTGGACACCGTTCATACGGCGTTTCAGCTGCTGCACAAGTCTATTATGGTAAAAATATCAATGACTTAAGGGTTGATCAGATGGCCATGATTGCAGGTCTGCCCAAAGCGCCATCAACCAATAATCCTATCCGCAATAAGCAAAAAGCAATGACGCGTAGAAATTATGTCCTCGGACGGATGCTTGATCTTGCATATATAGATAAGGCGACTTACGAGCAGGCAGTCAATACTATCGATGATGCAAGTTGGCATGGCTTGAGTATTGAGCTTGAAGCGCCCTACATCGCTGAAATGGTTCGCGCCGACATGGTAGAAAGAGTTGGACCAGACGCTTATACACAGGGATATCGTGTCTATACGACCATTGATACGCGCTTACAGCGTTTTGCAAATACAGCATTACGTAGAGCAGTGATAGATTATGATTACCGGCATGGCTACCGCGGTCCTGAGTCGACGATAAAGCTAGAACAGCCTTTAATTAAGGCATTACCCCGCATTGAACCACCTTCGCTGAACCGTCCAAAAGAGGAAATACTTAAGCCAGTTGTCATTGAAAGTTTGCCCGAAGCACTAACCTATGCGGCTAAACAGCATTTAAGCGAAATCCCCGTTGTGGGTGATTTATTACCCGCGGTTGTTTTGCATGTGGAAGAAAAAGCGATCACCGTATTATTACGCGACGGCGATTTGGTCCGTATTGATTGGGACGGGCTAAAATGGGCAAGACCCTATATAGACGAGAACTCACGAGGTCCTGTACCAAAGTTTGCCGCAGACATTGTTCAACAAGGCAATATTGTTCGACTTCATAAAACCGCGGATGGAAAAAATAAGTTAAGCCAAATACCGACAGTTAAGGGCGCCATTGTGAGTCTCGATCCCAACGATGCGGCCATTAAAGCGCTCGTTGGCGGGTTTGATTTTTATTACAGTAAATTTAATCGTGTAGTTCAAGCAAAACGTCAGCCTGGTTCTAATTTTAAACCGTTCATTTATTCAGCAGCATTAGAAAATGGATTTACCGCGGCAAGTTTAGTGAACGATGCGCCGGTTGTCTTTGATGATAGTGGTCTTGAAAACACATGGCGGCCAGAAAATTACAGTGGGAAATTTTTTGGTCCCACCCGACTACGTGTCGGACTTATGAAATCGCGTAACTTAATTTCAATTCGACTACTGCGCGCAATAGGCATTAAGAATGCAGTTGATTATGCAACGCAGTTTGGTTTTGACAGTGCAAGGTTACCTAAAAATTTATCGTTAGCATTAGGTAGTGCATCGGTCACGCCACTTGAGCTAGTAACAGGTTACGCGAGTTTTGCTAATGGCGGCTATCGTGTAATGCCTTACTTCATTGATCGTATTGAAGACGATGAAGGTAAAGTTATTTTTAAAAGCAATCCTGCTCAGGTTTGTCGTGAATGTGAAAAACAACTTGAGGTTGAGTTACAACAGGACTTGCAAAAGGAATTGGCGAAGGAAAAACTAAAAGAAGAAACGGTTGTTGCAGCAGAAATAAAAAGTGATGCAGAACTGCAGAATGAAATACAACCAATCAAAATTGCAACAAGGAATATGACAGAGCAAAATAATTATATTATGAGCAGTATTCTTGCAGATGTGATTCGTTCAGGGACTGGCCAACGTGCTCGACGTATAGGTCGAAACGATTTGGCAGGTAAAACCGGCACGACAAATGATCAAAAGGATACTTGGTTTTCAGGGTTTAGCAGTACGATTGTAACGACTGCCTGGGTAGGGTTTGATAATAACGACCCATTAGGCTCAAGAGAAACAGGTGCGTCGGCAGCATTACCAATGTGGATTTATTTTATGGAAAACGCCATGAAAGGCGTGCCAGAGAAAATCAAAGAAGTGCCACCGGGTATTGTTACAGTTAAGATTGATCCAGACACGGGCTTGTTAGCGGCACAAGGTCAATCAAATGCAATTTTTGAAATTTTCCGCACTGATAACATACCTAAGGAAACTGCACGGGTCACGAAAGTAAATGAAAACAATCAACCTGTCATTGTTGAACAGGCACCCGAACATATTTTTTAAAATAATTTAGTTTAATCGCAGGTACGAGTGCATGGCTCGAAAATCACATCGTGTTGATGTCAATATGAGGTATCGAATATCTCAGGAAGCAGCGCGTTTAATTTCAGAACATGGTATTAAAGATTTCTTATTGGCAAAACAAAAAGCAGCAAACAGTTTAGGTGTTACGGACAAGCACGTAATGCCCAGTAATGTAGATATAGAGCAAGCGTTACTCGAACATCAACGACTATTTCACTCTGACTCACAACCACAGCGCTTAAAAGAACTAAGACAAACAGCCGTTAAGGCAATGCACTTGCTAAGAACCTATGAACCTAGATTAGTTGGTTCAGTACAGCGTGGCATAGTAAGTCAACATTCAGATGTAAACTTACATTTATTTTCTGATCACCCTGAAGCCTTTGGACAATTTCTCGATGAACACACTATTCCTTATGAACAAAGTGAAAAACGCTTAAGAATTACTAAGGATAAATATGAGTTTTATCCTTCTTATAGTTTTATCGCGGGCAATGTGCCGATCGATATTGTTATGTTTCCACTCGCTGGGCAGCGTCAATCACCCTTGTCACCGGTTGACGGCAAGCCAATGCGTAGAGATGATATTAGCAAAGTAGAGGCAGCACTTTTGTTAGAAGAATAAAGTTGTTATGTTAGACATGATAAATCGTCCCACATACCTGAAATTCATATCTTGAGCTGAAAAGCCTCAAGAAATAGGAAATATCTAATGGAAGTACCTGTACTCATTTCGTTCTCTATCTATATGCTCATGATGGTTGGCATAGGTTTTTATTTTTATTTCAAGACAGATGACCTAAGTGATTATGTCCTTGGGGGTAGAGGGCTCGGGCCAAGTGTGACAGCACTCAGCGCAGGTGCATCCGATATGAGTGGCTGGCTTCTGCTTGGACTTCCAGGTTTGATGTACAGTGATGGCATTGTAGGTGGATGGATTGCAATCGGGTTAATCATCGGGGCTTTCCTTAACTGGCATTACGTTGCAAAACCTTTGCGCGTTTATACTCATCGTCTTAGTGATTCAATCACGATACCGGATTATTTCTCGAACCGTTTTGAAGATAAAGGCAATATACTGCGTGTTGTTACCGCCGTTGTAATTTTACTCTTTTATACACTGTACACATCTTCCGGACTTGTCGGGGGCGCAAAACTTTTTGAAACGGCGTTCAACCTTGATTACTCCACAGCTTTGTTGGTCGGTAGTTTCGTCATCGTCTCCTATACATTTTTAGGTGGTTACAATGCCGTCAGTTGGACGGACTTTATCCAAGGTATTCTAATGATGCTTACATTGGTCATCACCCCTTTGGTTGTTATATATCATATCGGGGGAGTAGAAGAAGGCATTAAGCTTATCGCATCCGCAGATCCTGAGCGGCTTGATATATTTAACAGTGCCTCGCTCATCGGAATAGTCTCTTTAATGGCGTGGGGGCTTGGTTACTTCGGACAGCCACATATTCTAGTGCGTTTTATGTCGATCCGTCATGAAGACGAAATGCATCGCGCCAAACTGGTTGGGATGAGCTGGATGATTCTCTCTGTCATTGGTTCTTTGGCGGTAGGCTTTTTTGGTTTTGCGTATGTCGTGGCGGAGGGTGTGAATTTAAACGATAGTGAAAAGATCTTTATCACGCTCACGCAACTTCTTTTCAATCCCTGGATTGCAGGTTTCTTACTCGCCGCCATACTCGCTGCCATCATGAGCACGATTGACTCCCAGCTACTGGTTTCTTCCTCTGTACTGACACGTGACATTTATCACGCGATTCTTCGCAAAGATGCTTCAAACCGAGAGCTTGTTTGGATAGGTCGCGCAACAGTGATTATCATCGCGATTATTGCCTGGTATATTTCGACCAATAGAAACTCCAGTGTGCTACAACTTGTTGCTTATGCTTGGGCGGGATTCGGCGCGGCTTTCGGCCCACTTATCATCCTCTCTCTCTATAAACGAAACATTACTAGAATGGGCGCGCTTGCCGGAATGATCACCGGTTCGGTAACCGTCATTATCTGGAAGCCACTTGAAGGCGGACTTTTTGATGTGTTTGATCTATATGAATTGTTGCCGGGTTTTGTCTTTGCTTGGTTGGCCATCATACTGTTTAGTAGACTAGGCGCGAAAAGTTCAAATGAGACTTTAAAAACATTTGATGAAGTACACCAAAGTCTTAAAAATTAAATACTCATAAATTTACACGCTTGATTAGGAAAGGTCAGATCTTTTTATTATCCATTTATCAATCATCATTTCCTTTTTAACGCTCGACTGCACCAGTAGTCCCGTTTTTCAGCGTAGCGACTAATTTTAGTTTTGTAACTTCCCCAGTCACTGGTATTTTTAGTGCCACGGTAATTCTGGTAGCGGTAACGGGCTTGTGTACATTTACGTTGAAGTTGCGCAAAGGTGTAGGTTTTTCGTTTCTTTTTTCGGCGTTTCTTTTTAGATTTTATTTTACGGTTTTTCTTGAGGTTTAACTGTGGGTTGTGCCAGTCGTAGTCGCTTTGTATATCGATATGCATGACTTCATGTTTGCCATCGATGGATGGTTCGTCACTGAAGACAGGGCGGCCATAGGAATCTTTAGATTGATAGACTTCATTTGCATTGAGTTGTGTTGATAGCAATGCGCTACAGAGTAATAACAGGCGGAACATCCGTGTTTCTCCTGAGAGCTAGTTAGGCTGCTAAGGGTAGAGCGGTAATTTGATGGTGTCTGTAGGGGAGCGGTATTTGTAAATGTAAGATTTTGACGCTAGTTGCTAGAGTACTGATTATCAGGATACTTTTTCAATTTGCAGTGCAACATCGTTAAAGCGCAGGCTATCCAGCCCTTCGTTGCAATCACCAGTAATGATTTTTATTTCATTCGCACCTTGTTTTTGGTATTGCGTAGGTAAGCTAATGCTTAAATTCTGTTTAGAGCCTTTATCCAGTTCACGAAAATCAATTTCAGCGATACTTTCATTATTTAAAAATATTTCAGTGGGGAAATAACTGGTAGGGCAGATACCGGTGCTAATGACAACGAATGACATATTGATACTGGCATTGACCGGCGCAGTATCGAGTTGTAATGGTATACGGTAAGTGGTTTGTGTTTGGCCGAGTTGCTTGCCTTTTAAGCCAAGATCAATAATTCCCGTCTGTTGATTCGCGCTGACATAGTTGTTTACCGATATACTGAGCAGTAACAGGTAAAGCAAGCTTTGTAGGAATGATTTAAGCATGGGTCAAAACATCATGGCTGGCTTGGGTAATGAGCAGGATAAGGTTTTTTAGCAACGCCTGATTTAACCGCTGCACTTGCCACAGCAGCAGACACAAAATCTTTTAATCTAGGGTCTAGTGGTTTTGGGATAATGTACTGTGGTCCAAACGCGAATTGTTCGCCACCGTATGCGTCACTGACTGCTTGCGGCACAGGTTCTTTCGCTAAGCTAGCCAAAGCATTGACTGCCGCAACTTTCATTGCCTCATTGATTTCACGCGCACGCACATCAAGTGCCCCACGGAAAATAAAGGGAAAGCCAAGTACATTATTAACTTGGTTTGGATAATCAGAACGCCCTGTGCCCATGATTAAATCATCGCGCGCAGCCAAGGCAGTGGCGGGGTTAATTTCAGGATCAGGATTTGATAGTGCAAACACAACCGGCTTATCCGCCATGCTCTTGACCATCTCGGCGCTAATTAGATTTGGCCCAGAGACACCGATGCACACATCAGCACCTTGCATTGCCTCAACCAAAGTACGTTGTGTATGCGCGCTAGCAAATTCTTGTTTTTGTTGATTGAGATCATCGCGGCCGCTGTGCACGACGCCTTTTCGGTCACAAAGCATAATATTTGTTTTAGGCGTCCCCATCGCGATTAACATGTTCATTGAGGCAATGCCTGCGGCTCCAGCACCAAGGCAAACCACTTTAATCTCTGAAAAGTGTTTGCCTTGTAGCTCTAAGGCATTTTTTAAACCAGCCGTAATGATGATCGCGGTGCCATGTTGGTCGTCATGAAAAACGGGAATGTCGAGTTTTTCAATTAAGCGTTTTTCAATATCAAAACAATGCGGGGCAGCAATGTCTTCAAGGTTGATGCCACCAAAGCCCGATGCAATGCGTGCAACCGTATCAACGAAGTCATCGGGCTCCTTGGCATCGACTTCAATATCAAAACAGTCGATATCGGCAAAGCGTTTAAATAAAACCGCTTTGCCTTCCATAACTGGTTTGCCCGCTAAGGCGCCGATGTCACCAAGGCCTAACACAGCGGTACCATCGGTAATCACTGCAACTAAATTACCTTTAGAGGTATAGAGATAAGCAGCCTCACTGTCCGCTTCTATTTCACGGCAAGGTTCAGCAACACCGGGGGTGTAGGCCAGCGAAAGATCATGTTGCGAAGCGCAGTCCTTGGTTACTTCAATAGCAATTTTTCCAGGGCGCGGTTCTGCATGGTATCGCAGGGCGGCTTTTTTTAAGTCGTCGGTCATTGTGTTAGCTCTTTTATTTAGGCCTAATTCTTACTTAATGATTTTAAGCGGCGTGCCTTCGCTTGGTTCGCCGTCGGGGTAGTGTTTATTTAGTAGTCGTAGCTGTGCTTCAGCATTTGTGCCCAGTTGTGAGTCTTTTGCTAAGTCTGCGAAGCGAGTGTTTTTCTTTGCGGTAATAATATGAATGCGACGTGGTTTAGCATTGTCGCGTTCAGCCGCCGTTAACGAGCGGAAGCTTTTTGCTGTGTTAAGAATTTCTGAATCATATTGGTATGGAAGCTTTTCATCTTTAGCAAGACCCTGAAATACCCATGCCGTATTGTTTTTATAAATGACCACAAAACGCATTAACCGCGTGCCGTATACGGTGCGGGAAACAGAAGAAAGTGCGGTATAACCTGTTAATTGGTTACTCTGGAAATTTTCGCCATTCTTTAGATCGCTAAGTTTTAGTCGTTGCTTAAGAAACTCTTCTGGGCTGATACGCTTATTAATGTCGACGGCTGTGATTTGTAGTAAGCCTTTATTGCCAGGCGCAATCGCAACAATTTGGTTGGGTTGATTTTGAATACGCCAGTCGCGGGGCAAATCCAAGGTAATATTCAGTTCGCGGTGAAAGAATTGATTGCCACGGACGATGCCTTGTTTTTCACCTTCACCATAGACGAGTCCTTCAATATTGCGAAGAAAATCGGCGCGAGGTTTATTATTCAGGGCGCCCTTTTTTTGCAGTTTCTTTGCGCGGCTAATCACTTCTTGTAATCGTTTGTCATTGTCTGGATGGGTTGCAAAAACACCGTGGTAAGCACGCGGCTCACGGCCTTCTTTTTTGGCAATTTCTTTATCGTAGGTTTCTTGGTTTTTCAGAACAGCAATAACTTCAATCATAGCCAGCGGATCGTAATCGCTTTTTGCTAGGTATTCAGCACCGAGGCGATCTGATTCCAATTCATTTTCACGGCCATAGCCTCGAACCAGTGCCGTACCAATGGTATTGAGTAAATCGCCAGCGCCAGCGAAGCCAGCTTGAGAAGCCAGCACGGCAGCAAGTAATCCCGTTGCGGCGGCGTTACTTTGTTGGCGGACAGCATGTCGTGCCGTAACGTGACCGATTTCGTGGCCAAGTACGGCGGCAAGTTCAGCTTCATCGGATAAGTAGGCGAGCATACCGCGAGTGATATAAATGTAACCACCTGGTAGTGCAAAAGCATTTATTTCATTGCTATCAAGAACTGTAAATCGAAAAATCAGGTTTTTTCGATGACTTATCCCCGCGAGTTTATCGCCGACTTTTTGCACGTACTCCTGCAAAGCTGGTGCATCGTAAAATCCGTATTGCTGAATAATCTTGGCATGGTTTTGGCGACCGATGGCGATTTCATCATCTTCGGACATCAGGACAAAATCAGATTCACCTGTGACCGGGTTAACAGCACAACCGCTTAAAGCGATAAGAGCAAGAATGATACTGTAGCGAAAAAGGGTCTTGATTAGCATAGTCTTAGTTTCATGTGGCAGCGCGTTAAGGTCAAGTCGTGTGTTTATTGTAGGGTTTCTAGTGCGTAAGGTGTACGCAAGTGCATTCTTAATTCACCTTTACGCTCATAAAGCCAACCACGACCAATAATGGTTTTACCGAGTAATTCTCGGGGTTTGAGTGTATTGAACAACGAGAGTTCCTTTTTCTCGATGCGAAAGGCAACTTTACCGGGTAGATTCAGCCATAGATGGCGGCGACCTTCACCAATGCGAATGACTTTGCCATAAATACGCCGATACCCCCGACTACCGCGTTTCAGTTCAGTGCTTGAAACCGCCTGATTGCGTGCTAATTGCCAGATCGGCCCATGCTCATTTTGTGCTTGTTTTTCAGCACGCGCATAGCAAGCGAGATCATCAAGATTGGGCGGGATAGCGAGAAGCGTGGCTAAACCATCTTTGAGTAACTGTGCTGAAAAGCTATTTCCATCAGGGCTGTAGAGATGGGCGAGCAGCCGTCCATAACGATCGCGTCGCTCCGTATCAAATTTAAGCTTAACTTGGTTGTGGCTGGCGGCGACTAATTGGCGAAGCCGGTCGCGTGCTTGAATAGCCAGCGGCTCGTTAGGTCGGCCATCGCGTGCTAGCTCAGGCGTATCGATACCAATTAGACGAACTTTTTCACCAGAGTCTAAGTGCAAGGTGTCGCCGTCATGGACATGGCTGACTTGCGCTTGTCTATCTATACGGTCGGGTGGGCAGAGAGGCGCTGCCAGTAAAGCGAGGGGGAATAACAGCCAATAAAAAAGGCGCCCAGCAATGAGCGCCCTTATAAGCAGTGTTCGCTGCATGAAAATTAAGCTTTGCGGCGACCGTACTTCTGCTTGAACTTATCAACTCGACCTTCTGTATCAAGTAATTTTTGCTTACCTGTAAAGAATGGGTGGCATTCTGAGCAAACTTCAATTGTCAGGCTATCTTTGTTGACAGTCGAATTTGTTTCAAAGCTGTTACCACAACTGCAAGTGACCGCAATGGCCTTATATGAAGGATGAATCTCTGGCTTCATGTCTTGTTTCCTCAGAATCTGTGCGTCCCTGTGACGCAGGGTTAAGGGCGCGCATAATACGGAAAACTGCGACGTTCGGCAAGTGCCAAGCTCAGCTAAGTTCACCTTCATCGTCTAAACGGGACCGAAAAGGCAAAATGCGGGCGTTATATTTTGGTTCTGGCGCGTTAAAAGTGCCGTTTGCCATCGATTTAAGTGATTCAATCATACCTTCATCACCGGCTAACTGATCCCACATCATGCTATAAATCGCCTGACAGGCAGCCATTGGGGTTTTGCTGCGTTGGCGGATCATATCGATGCGCCACTGTAAGCCGCTTAGGCGCTGGCGGGAATGCTTCGGTGTAGACTCAAGAAACCCTTGAATGGCGGCTGTACGGGCACTCTCAAAGCCGTCCGGATCATTCATGGCAAGGTCCAGCCATTTATCGAAATTCATTTGCTTTGCTTTGCTATTTTTTGTCATTTTTCAGCTCCCTTACAGCGATCATCCCGTCAAAATGAGCATCTGTCAAAGGCTTGTTCATAATTTAACCACTAATTGAAATTTTTACCTTGTAAATTATATGGTTATATCTAATGTAATATAGGTGTAGTTTGATGTTTTAGGCATAGTGTCGATATTGATTACCTAGTTACTTAAGAAACTTAGGAAAATTGAAGGTTTGAAGAGGATAGGGATATGACAAATAAAAGTTCAGATGCTGATGGTCACTCAGCAACTCAACCGGATATAGACAAGATAAAGCACTCATTGGCTAATCGGCTTGAATATTCTGTTGGTAAAGATTTATCAACGGCAACCCCTCACGATTGGTTGAATGTCGCCAGCTATGTTGTGCGCGATCGTTTAATGGAAAAGTGGATTGACACTATGCGCAGTTATTACGCGCAGGATGTAAAGCGCGTCTATTACCTCTCACTTGAATTTTTAATGGGCCGTACCCTGATGAACGGTATGTTAAATCTTGGTATGCGTGACGAATGTGAAAAATCGTTGCATGAAGTTGGCGTTGATATGGAAGAGGTACGTGCATTGGAGCCCGATGCCGGTTTGGGTAACGGTGGCTTGGGAAGATTAGCTGCGTGCTTCCTAGATTCGCTTGCGACATTGCAAATGCCAGGTTATGGCTACGGCATCCGTTATGAATACGGTATGTTTAATCAACGCATTGAAAATGGTCGGCAAGTCGAACATCCCGATAACTGGTTACGTTATGGCAACCCTTGGGAATTCCCTCGTGCTGAATTATTGTACCCAGTTAAGTTTGGTGGGCGTGCCGTAGAGTTTTGTGATGAACGCGGTTGTATGCGTCATCATTGGGTGGATGCAGAAGAAGTGATGGCGATGGCTGTAGATACCCCTGTGCCAGGCTATAAAAATAGCACGGTTAATAATATGCGTTTGTGGTCGGCAAAGGCATCGCGTGATTTTGACTTAAAATACTTTAATGAAGGCAACTATATTAAAGCAGTTGCCGAAAAGAATGAATCAGAAAACCTTTCTAAAGTTTTATACCCTGACGATACAACCGTCATGGGGCAAGAGCTTCGTCTCAAACAACAATACTTTTTTGTTAGCGCATCGTTGCAAGACATATTAAATAGACACAGCCGAAATCATGAAGGTTTGTTGGAGCTTGCGGATAAAGTGGCGATTCAACTTAATGATACACACCCTGCGATAGCCATCGCTGAATTAATGCGAATTTTAGTTGATGTTCATGACATGAAGTGGGATCAAGCATGGCAAATGTGTAGCCAAATTTTTTCATATACTAATCACACCTTATTGCCAGAAGCCTTAGAAACATGGCCTGTTCCGCTATTTGAATCACTACTACCTCGTCATTTGGAAATTATTTATGAAATCAATCATCGTTTTTTAAATGATGTTATGCATAAGTACCCTGGCGATATGGATAAATTGCATCGCATGTCGATCATTGATGATCAGGGTGATAAACGTATTCGCATGTCACACCTTGCGATTGTTGGTAGTCATAAAGTTAATGGTGTGTCAGCTATTCATACGGAGCTTATGCGACAAACTATTTTTGCTGAGTTTGATGATTTTTACCCAGGTAAAATTATTAACATTACCAATGGTATTACCCCGAGACGGTGGTTGAACCAGGCCAACCCCGAGTTGGCGTCATTAATTGGTGGCAAGATAAAAGGCAGATGGTTAACTGAGTTATCGCGGTTAGAAGAATTATTACCTTATGCTAATGATACTGACTTTCATAAGCAATTTATGAGTGTTAAACATAACAATAAGCATGATCTAGCTAAGCAGATTGAAATGCATCTTGGTATAAAAGTTGATCCATCATCGATGTTTGATGTGCAAGTAAAACGCATTCACGAGTACAAACGACAATTATTAAACGTGTTACATGTCATCACGCGTTACAACATGATTCGTCGTGGTGACGTTGCTGAGCTAGTGCCAAGAACCGTTATTTTTAGTGGTAAGGCCGCCCCTAGCTATGCAATGGCAAAATTAATAATAAAGTTAATTAATGATGTGGCCGACATTGTAAATAATGATCCCGCTGTGATGGGCATGCTCAGGGTAGTATTTATCCCTAACTATGATGTTTCAACGGCAGAAGATATTATTCCAGCTGCCGACCTATCAGAGCAAATATCACTAGCAGGCATGGAAGCATCAGGCACAGGTAATATGAAATTAGCACTTAATGGTGCCATGACAATTGGTACACGTGATGGTGCAAACATTGAAATTGCGCAAGCTGTTGGCGATGACAACATATTTAGTTTTGGTATGAGTACAGACGAAGTCAGTGAGCAATGGCAGCGTGGCTATTTCGCGAAAGATTTTTACAATAACGATCAACGCTTAAAAGAAGTTATCGATATGATCGGGGCTGGGTATTTCTCAGCTGATGATTTGAATCGTTACAAGCCGATCGTTAATACGCTGCTAGAAGAAGATCAGTACATGCTTTGTGCAGACTATGCGAGTTATATAGATGCACAGCTTAGAGCCGATAAACTTTATAACGATGCACATGCATGGGCGACCAGTGCAATAAAAAATGTTGCGATGATGGGGCACTTATCCAGTGACCGAGCAATTCAAGAATACGCAGAAAAGATTTGGGGAGTGGTCGCTATAAAACAGTAGTGAACGATTTCATAGGTCTGCGTTGTTTTATTCAGGCCTTCACTATCTAAAAAGACCGAATAACTATGAATGAACATACACTAACAACAGTGTTGGTGCTGTTAGCAATGTCAATTGCAACCGTTATCCTGTTGAAGCGCTTTAATTTACCGCCAATTCTCGCTTACTTATTTGTAGGGGTAGCGGTTGGCCCTCATGCAATCGGTTTGGTTGAGCATGCAGAATCTATCCATCTCTTAGCCGAGATTGGCGTAGTTTTTTTGCTATTTTCTATTGGCATGGAATTTTCATTAGCACAGCTTGTCTCTATGAAAAAAGCCGTGTTAGGCCTTGGTACAACACAGGTTTTATTAACAACACTGGTTGGCATGGGGGTAGCACATTTTATCGGGCTTAGTTGGGAGGGGTCGATCGTCGTAGGGGGGGCTATTGCCTTATCATCTACAGCGATAGTTGCTAAACAGTTAACTGAGCAAGTCGAGATGCACTCGCGGCATGGTCGCTTAGCGCTTGGCGCATTACTTTTTCAAGACTTGGCCGTGGTACCTTTTTTAGTTGTGATCCCCATTCTCGCCAGTGGTAGTGAAGGAAATATAAGTAGCGAGCTACTTTTCGCTTTGGTTAAGGCAGTGCTGGCATTTATTATTATGAGTGCACTCGGTCGTTGGGTTCTACGGCCAGTATTTCATACGGTGGCAGCAGTTCATTCAGCGGAACTGTTTACGCTAACGGTTTTATTTATTGCATTAACTGCTGGTGGGATCACCCATGCGCTGGGATTGTCTGCGGCAATGGGCGCATTTCTAGCAGGTATTATGTTGGGTGAATCGGAATATCGGCATCAAATTGAGATAGACATTCGTCCTTTTCGCGATGTTTTTATGGGATTGTTTTTCATTACAATTGGTATTCAGCTCGATGTTAGTTTGCTGCCTGAAGTTTGGCCAAAAGCAGCATTATTATTGGCGACGCTTGTTATTGCTAAAGGCTTCTTGGTGGTGGTCATCAGTCGCTTTATGGGTTACGACAATGCCGTCGCAACACGAACAGCACTTGTATTGGCGCAAGGGGGCGAGTTTGGTTTTGCATTGTTAGCGTTGGCGTTAAATCGGGAATTAATTTCTGTCGTAGATAGTCAGGCCATTCTTGCTGCGATCATTGCAAGTATGATTCTTGCGCCAATCCTAATACGTGAAAATGGATTGATTGCAAAAAAACTCTTTGCGCGCACTTATCTTAAAGATCGTCAATCTCAAGTTAAAGATGTACTACACGCCTCTTTAGATCTTAAAGACCACGTCATCATCGCAGGTTTCGGCCGCGTTGGTCAGAACCTTGCCTCATTTTTGAAACAAGAGGGGACTGAATTTGTCGGCTTAGATCTCGATCCTGTGATTGTGCATGAAGCACATGAAGCGGGTGAACGAATCTACTATGGTGATGCAACGCATGCCTCAATGTTAAGGGCGGCAGGTGTGCGTCGTGCTAACGCGATGATTATTACGTCTTTTGATACACGCACGGCAATAAAGATAATTAAGGCCGCGCATGCTAAGAATCCTGATTTGCCCATTATTGTGCGTGCCAAAGATGATTTGCATCTGGAAGAATTAGAACAGGCCGGCGCAACTCGCGTGGTGCCAGAAAAACTCGAATCAAGCATGATGCTGGCGACTAGCCTGTTAGAAACCTTAGATATACCGACTGAGGAGATAATGCGTCTTATTGAAAAAACACGTGCCGATCATTATTACAATCTGCGTGGCTATTTTCATGGCGAAGAAGCTGAAAGTGTTGAAGATATCGCGGTCGATCATTATCGACGTCATACTGTTGTGTTGTCGCAGGGGTGCCAGGCGATTGGTATAACCATTGAAGACTGCCAGCTTGGTCAAATGGGTGTGAGTATTTTGTCAGTAAGGCGTGGGAGTATTCGCGGTGATGATCCGGACCATAGTATGATCCTGCAACAAGGGGATGCGCTAGTGCTTGAGGGCGGCACTGAGGAGATTGAGTTAGCGGAAGAGAAGCTACTGAGAGGAACGTAATTTTATTACGTTACTGCCTTTCTAGGCAGTGACATCTTGGTTTGAATTGTGTTTTTTCTCTTTCATGATCTTTACTAAGAAATGGGCATACTCTGGTAGAGTTAAATTAGCAAAAAAAAGCCCCGCCAAAATTTGGCAGGGCTTTTTAAGTAACTGTTTAGCGCTAGAAACTAGCGTTTCATTGAGTCAAAGAATTCAGCGTTGTTCTTAGTCGCTTTCATCTTATCAAGCAGTAATTCCATCGCGGCGACTTCATCCATTGGATGAAGTAGTTTACGTAGAATCCACATTTTTTGTAGCTCGTCAGGCTTAGTGAGAAGCTCTTCACGTCGTGTGCCCGAGCGGTTAACGTTAATGGCAGGGTAAACACGTTTTTCTGCAATGCCACGATCTAAGTGCAGCTCCATGTTACCGGTACCTTTGAATTCTTCGTAAATAACGTCATCCATACGTGAACCGGTTTCAACTAAGGCTGTGGCAAGAATAGTCAGTGAACCACCTTCTTCAATATTACGTGCGGCACCAAAGAAACGTTTAGGACGTTGCAGCGCGTTAGCGTCAACACCACCGGTAAGTACTTTGCCCGATGATGGCACAACCGTGTTGTAGGCACGCGCGAGTCGCGTAATTGAGTCGAGTAATATCACGACGTCTTTTTTGTGTTCAACCAAGCGCTTGGCTTTTTCGATAACCATTTCGGCCACTTGTACATGACGGCTAGCAGGTTCATCGAAGGTAGAAGAAACAACTTCACCGCGTACGGAGCGTTCCATTTCAGTGACTTCTTCAGGACGTTCATCAATGAGTAAAACAATCAGATGACAATCAGGACAGGAATGCGTAATGGATTGTGCGATGTTCATTAACATCATTGTTTTACCGGCTTTTGGTGGCGATACAATCAAACCACGTTGGCCCTTACCAATTGGTGAGGCTAAATCGATAATGCGAGCAGTAATGTCTTCGGTGCTGCCGTTACCTATTTCAAGCACCATGCGTTCGTTGGCATGGAGCGGTGTTAGGTTTGAGAATAAAACTTTGTTCTTGGCATTTTCTGGGGAATCGAAATTAATTTCTTGAACTTTTAACAATGCAAAATATCGTTCACCGTCTTTAGGTGGTCGAATTTTGCCAGCGATGGTGTCGCCAGTGCGTAAGCTAAAACGTCGAATCTGGCTTGGCGAGACATAAATGTCATCAGGGCCAGCGAGGTAGGAACCTTGCGCTGAGCGTAAGAAGCCAAAGCCATCTTGGAGAATTTCCAGCACGCCATCGCCGTGGATGTCTTCGCCTTTTTTGGCGTGTGCTTTCAGAATTGCGAAGATAATGTCTTGCTTACGAGAGCGAGCCATCCCTTCGATTTTCATTTCTTGAGCGAGTTCAACGAGTGCTGCGGCAGGTTTTTGTTTCAGTTCAGTTAGATTCATAAGTATAGATTCGTGTGGTTTGATTGTGAGAACGTAAGGGTGTTGAGCGGTTTGCCTGAGAAGACTAAGCACGCCATACCCGGACGTGTTGTTTTTAAAAAGGGCTTTTAATTTGGATTAATAGTTCGGATTTGTTGTGTGGAAGGTTTCACTGCTTCCTTAATGAGACGAACACTATCACCAATATACGCCTGCGTCCAGAAACCTGAACGCAGGCATTGGATTAAATGTTGCTGTCTATAAACGCCGTTAGTTGAGACTTGGAAACAGCCCCTACTTTAGTGGCTTCAACATTGCCTGCCTTGAATATCATCAGGGTCGGTATGCCGCGAATACCATATTTAGGTGCTGTGCCTGGGTTTTCATCAATATTGAGTTTTGCAATAGTGACTTTGCCGGCATATTCCGTAGCAATTTCTTCTAGGATGGGTGCAATCATCTTGCATGGGCCACACCAGTCTGCCCAATAATCAACAAGGACTGGCCCTTCAGCCTTAATAATCACGTCTTCAAATGTGTCATCTGTGACGTGAACGATGCTTTCGCTCAAAATGTAGCCTCCACTTCAATATTTATGATTTATGTCCAGTTTATTGGACACGTACTCAGGATGTTTTCTTGTGTAGGTAAGATTTGAGCCTAATCAGATTCGTAATGCAAGCCCAATTCGCGTTCTATTCTGTTATGCTCCCGTCCCCATGAGTGATAAACATCTAACAGACACCTTATTTTCATCGCTGGATTTGCCCGCAGAGTTACTGCAAGGTATTGAAGAAACGGGCTTTTTGCGCTGTACGCCTATCCAAGCGCAGACATTACCATTGGCACTAAGTGACCAGGATGTGGCGGGGCAAGCCCAAACCGGCACCGGTAAAACCGCGGCTTTTTTATTAGCAGCGATGGCACGCTTACTTAGAAATCCAGCTTCACCTTCCAGAAAGTTAAATCAGCCACGTGCATTAATGTTGGCGCCAACGCGTGAATTAGCCATTCAGATTCATAAAGACGCGGTGCAGCTAGGTAAATATACTGGATTAAAATTAGCGCTGGCTTACGGTGGCACAGGTTATGACACACAGCGAGCAGCGATTGAAGCGGGTTGTGACATTCTAATTGGTACGCCAGGTCGAATTATCGACTACTTCAAGCAGCATGTGTTTAATTTAAAAGAAGCTGAAGTCATTGTTTTGGATGAAGCGGATCGGATGTTTGATTTAGGCTTCATTAAAGATATTCGCTATTTGTTACGCCGCATGCCAGAACCGAGCAAGCGTTTGGGCTTATTGTTTTCTGCCACCCTGTCACACCGTGTGATGGAGTTGGCTTACGAGCACATGAACATGCCAAAGAGCGTGGAGATTGAAGCTGAAACCATGACGGCCGATAAGGTCACACAGATCGTATATCACACCGCAAATGATGAAAAAATCCCTTTCTTAATAGGCTTAATGAAGCAGATGGATCCTAGCCGATCGATTGTATTTGCGAATACAAAACGTTCCGGTGAAAAGATTTGGGGCTATTTGGAAAGTAACGGCATTAAAGCCGGTATTCTTTCAGGCGATGTGCCACAGAATAAGCGTCAGCGTTTACTGGAAGAATTTAAAAAAGGTGAGTTGCCTGTGTTGGTTGCCACCGACGTCGCTGCGCGTGGTTTGCACATTGATGGCGTGAGTCATGTGTTTAATTACGATCTGCCAGACAACAGCGAAGATTACGTTCATCGTATTGGTCGAACAGCACGTGCCGGCGAGTCGGGTGATGCGATTAGCTTTGCCTGTGAGACATATGCTTTTAATTTGATGGATATTGAAGAATACCTTGGTAGCCGTTTACCGATAGGTCAGGTTGATACAAGCCTGTTTTTAAAGGAATTGAAGCCACCTGTTCGGATCGAACGTAAACCTCGCCCTGATCACAAAGGGAATCGTGGTGGATCTAATGGGAGAGGAAAACCTCAACAAGGTCAACGACATAGACGCTAAGTTGGCATAAACTAGTACTAAATACCTACCCCAAATTACGCCTTATGACTACATAATAGTCATTTTCCAAATCCTAGAAAGCTGCTAGTATCAAGTACATACAAATGGAATCCGGATTTTACTCCGGATTTTTTTGACTAAAAAATACAAGAATTGACGACAAATGGCTCCGATAATTAGCAAATTAACTGATCGTGTTGGCGAACAAGCAATTGTTTGGTTTGTGAGCTTGTTGTTATTGGTATTAATTGCTCAAACAATCGCGAGTATTACTTGGCAAATGCTTGATGATGACAGTGACGTGTCAGCACAATCGCATTCAGCACCGTTAATTGTTAACCGTACTACACAGCCATCAGCCATTTTATTGGCACAAGGTATTGCTAATCGGCATTTGTTTGGTCGGGCAGATATTGGTGTGGTGGCGCAGCGGGGAGAGAGTGCGCCAGAGACAAAATTGAATTTATTGCTGAAGGGTGTTGTTGCCTCTTCAGATGTACGAAACGCAGTGGCGTATATTGCTGCAGGGCAAAGAGCCACAGAAAAATCATACAGTATAGGTGACAACCTGCCAGGTGGTGCCATACTGAAAGAGATATATGAAGAACGTATTTTGCTCGAATATCGTGGACGGATGGAAAACTTAAGTTTACGACGTAAAGTGTTAACGAATAAAGAACTTACAGCACAATAAATGATCGAGCTACTATTGCTCGGCTTAGAAGATAAAAAAAATTATTGAAAGGCCAAACCGTTACTTGTTCCGTTTGGAATAGGTAGGCGGCTTCGTCACCTCTGTTATCCGTAACAGGGGTACGTAACTGGGGAAAGTAGGATGCAGAACAAGAAAATTTCAGGATTGAATTACTTAAAAACATTATTGCAGATGACACTGTTGCTGCCTGCATTATTTTTGCCATCTATGCTGCAAGCGATGCCCATGGCAGACGGCGAAACAACGATGTTGAATTTAGAAAATACAGATATCAACACGTTGATTTCAACCATTGCTGATAAGACGGGTAATAATTTTATTGTTGATCCGCGCGTTAAAGGTAACGTGACGATTATTTCTCATCAACCATTAACACGGGAAGAAGTTTACCAAACATTTTTGTCTATTTTAGAAGTGCATGGTTTTGCTGCCGTGCCGAGTGACGGTGTTATAAAAATTGTTCCCGACGCAACGGCGAAGCAAAGCAGTATACGCACAGCAAGCAGTGGTGCACCGGGTCGTGGTGATGAATTAGTGACACGCGTAGTGATGGTAGATTATGTGAACGCTATGCAACTGGTACCTATTTTACGACCGCTGATTCCACAACAAGGTCACATGGCTGCTTTCCCTTCTTCGAATGTTCTGATTGTTTCTGATCGTGCTGACAATATTGCGCGAATTATTCAATTAATTAAACGCATTGACCGTCCTAGCAATGATGATGTTGAAGTGCTGCGATTACAGCACGCATCAGCAGCTGAAATGGTACGAGTACTAGGTGCCTTGAAGCAAAGTGGTGGTGTCGGTAAACAAGCGGTAGGCGCACCGATGTTGGTTGCAGATGAACGGACTAACAGTATTTTGTTAGGCGGTGATAAAGGCGAGCGTTTACGTTTACGTGCATTGATTGCACACCTTGATGCGCCTACAGGGGCGGGTGGTAGCACGCAGGTTGTGTATTTAAAATATGCCGATGCAGCGAGCCTAGTGCCTGTTTTAACCAGCGTTAGCGGCAATATCGTTAAGTCAGGTGGTAAAGCGAAATCGGCGGGCAAATCAGGATCAGACATCAATATTCAGGCAGATGAAAATACCAATGCATTAGTCATTACAGCGCAACCGGATGTCATGCGTTCATTAAAAAGTGTCATTCGTCAACTTGATATTCGTCGTGCGCAAGTATTGGTCGAGGCAATCATTGCAGAAGTATCATCAACCAAGAGTTCAGAATTAGGCGTACAGTTTGGTTCACTTGATACTAGAAATGGTGCAGTTACTTCTGAGTTTCCCGGTACAGGACCGAATATTCTTTCTTTGGCTTTGGGCACGGATCCAATTTCATCCTTAGGGGGGGGGTTTACAATAGCCGGTGGTAATGGAAATGGAGCAAACCGTTTTGGTGTATTGCTACGCGCAATTGCTTCAGATGATGATTCAAATTTATTATCAACACCGAACTTAGTGATGTTGGACAATGAAGAAGCAGAAATTATCGTTGGTCAAAATGTTCCCTTTGTAACAGGTTCGCAACAAACCACCGGTGGTCTTGCAAATCCATTCCAAACAATTCAGCGGCAAGATGTAGGTTTAACGCTAAGAGTTAAGCCGCAAATCAATGAAGGCGATGCGGTTAAACTGGATATCACGCAGGAAACATCTAGTGTCGTGCCAGATAACAGTAGTGTGACTTCTGCCGACATTATTACCAATAAGCGCTCGATAAAAACCACGGTCATGGTTGCTGACGGCGAGATTATTGTACTGGGCGGATTAATTACAGACGACTTGACCGAAGGTGTTTCTAAAGTGCCTGTGTTGGGAGACATTCCTTTAGTTGGTAATTTGTTCCGCAGCCGTACAACACGTAAATTGAAAACCAATCTTATGGTTTTCTTGCACCCGGTTATTTTAAAAGAAGGTAAAGGAAAAATTCTTTCTAGTAGCAAGTACAATTACATCCGAGCCAAACAGCTCGAAGCTAAGGAAGACGGTGTGAATTTATTGGATGATAATGTCTCACCAGTTTTACCTTCATTGGATACTTATTTAGAAATTCCGCCTCCATACACAAGTGATGCGAGTAACTAAGCAAAAAAAACGATGCGTTTAGAAATAGTCGACAATCAGCCTGAAGAAAATGTGACTGCGCTTGCAGCGCCACGGCGAATTCCTTTTGGTTATGCCAAGCGACATGGTTTGTTACTGAGTGATGTTGAAGATGATGTGCTTAAAGTTATTTGTCGCGAAAAGGTTAAAGCTGTTCACCTTGCTGAACTTCGCCGTCATCTTGCTTGCAAATTTGAAATTGAATTTATTACTGACGCGCAGTTCGACGCCTTGCTGCAAAAAAATTATGAGCAAGGCAGTAGTGAAGCAATGCTTATCATGGATGATATTGAAGGCAATGATTTATACAGCATTGCTCAGGATTTAGCTGAACCTGAAGACCTTATGGAAACAGAAGATGATGCGCCGATCATTCGTTTGATTAACGCATTATTGACGGAAGCAATTAAAGAGAATGCTTCGGATATTCATATCGAACCCTATGAAAATCGTCTTGTTGTACGTATGCGTGTCGATGGCGTATTACGCGAAATTCTCGAACCGAAACGTTCGATTGCACCGCTGCTAGTCTCGCGAATCAAAGTAATGTCAAAACTCGATATTGCAGAAAAACGTCTACCTCAAGATGGCCGTATTTCACTACGTGTAGCAGGTCGTGCAGTGGATGTGCGTGTCTCGACATTGCCAGCCGGTGGTGGCGAGCGTGTTGTGATGCGCTTACTCGATAAGCAAGCGGGTCGTTTGAACTTGGAACATCTCGGCATGCTGCCTAAAACATTAAAACTGATCAGTGGCGTGATTAATAAACCGCACGGCATCATATTAGTAACAGGACCAACCGGTTCTGGTAAGACAACCTCGTTATATGCCATGTTGCAACGTCTTAATGATAAGCAACGCAATATTATGACGGTGGAAGATCCGATTGAGTATTACATAGACGGCATCAGCCAAACGCATGTTAATACCAAAGTTGACCTAACCTTTGCGCGAGGACTGCGTGCTATTTTACGGCAGGATCCAGACGTTGTGATGGTGGGCGAAATTCGGGATCTTGAAACGGCACAAATCGCTGTTCAATCAAGTTTGACAGGCCATATGGTGTTATCAACATTACACACCAACACAGCAGTTGGCGCAGTAACGCGCTTACGTGACATGGGTATCGAGTCATTTTTATTATCGTCAAGTTTAAGCGCGGTGCTAGCGCAACGTTTAGTGCGTATGTTATGCCCTGACTGTAAACGCCCGCATGTTGCACAAGCGAGCGATTGTGCGGCATTAGCCATAGATGCAGAGAAAGCACCGACTATCTATGAACCGGTTGGTTGCGACAGCTGTAATGGGATTGGCTATAAAGGCCGATTGGGTGTTTATGAGTTAGTGCTTGTCGATGAAACACTGCGTGGGATGATTCATGACGGCGCAAGTGAACAGCAAATGGAAGCTTACGCACGTCAATCAACACCGGGTATCGGTGATGAAGGCAGACGATTGGTCATTTCAGGTGCAACTTCAATTGAAGAAATTCTCCGTGTAACCCGCGAAGATTAAGCCATGAGTGCTTTTGAATATACTGCGCTGGATGCTAGCGGACGTAAACTCAAAGGGGTTCTAGAAGGCGATGCGCCAAGACAGGTCCGACAGCAGCTTCGAGACAAAGGCTTAACACCATTATCAGTTGATGAAGTTCGTCAACATAAATCCAACATTGAGAAGAAAGTTTTCAGTCGTGGCATTAGCGCGACAGAACTTGCCGTTTTTACTCGCCAGCTAGCAACTTTAGTCGGTTCGGGTATGCCTTTAGAAGAAACACTCGAAGCGGTTGGAAAACAAACTGAGAATGAGCGTATGCAAGGCACCATTGCTTCAGTACGGTCGCGTATTAAAGAAGGTCATACGCTTGCAGATGCGTTAAGGGATTTTCCCGTGATATTTCCAGAGTTGTATCGTTCAACGGTGGCGGCAGGAGAGCAAACTGGCCACCTTGATGTCGTGTTATCACGCCTAGCTGATTACACAGAAAATCGCCAGATGTTGATCCAATCGATCAGTCAGGCATTAATTTATCCAGCAGTATTAACCTTAACGGCATTAGCTGTAGTGGGATTGTTACTTGGCTATGTTGTCCCACAAGTTGTTCAAGTCTTTACCGATTTAGGACAGACATTACCATTTCTGACTCGCGCGTTAATTGCCACGAGTGATGTTGTACGTGACTATGGCTGGTTAATGTTGATTGCCATTGTTGCAGCCATTGTTGCATGGCAAAAGTCATTAGAAGTAGAGAGTATCAAACGCCGATATCATAAATGGTTATTAAAAATGCCCTTAATTGCAAAGTTAGTACGCGGGGTCAATACGGCGCGTTTTGCGCGCACCTTTAGTATTTTGACAGCAAGTGGTGTCCCGGTTCTGGAAGGTTTGCGCATTAGCGCAAATGTGATGGCGAATCTGCCAATGCGTGAAGCGGTATTAGAAGCGACCCTGCGGGTCCGTGAAGGTACTACGGTGCAAAAAGCACTAGAGGCCAGCAATTACTTTCCACCACTGGTGCTACATCTAATTGGTAGTGGTGAGAGCAGTGGTAAATTAGAAGACATGCTTGAACGTGCGGCACAAAATCAGGAACGGGAACTGGAAAATCGCATTTCAACGTTAATGAAGATTTTTGAGCCGGCGATGATATTGGTAATGGGTGTGATTGTGTTGGTGATAGTATTAGCCATTTTATTGCCGATTTTTGATTTAAACCAATTAGTGAAATAAATAATAATTCAGGATAAGTGAAAATGGATATGCGTCGATTAAAGAAAAGTACCCAAACTGGTTTTACCTTGATCGAGGTAATGGTGGTTGTGGTCATCCTTGGGATTTTAGCAGCTGTGGTGGTTACTAAAGTTGCTGATCGTCCAGATGAAGCCAAATTGGTTAAAGTGAAACAAGACATTTTAACTTTAGAGTCTGCACTTAATTTATATAAATTGGACAATGATGTTTACCCTACAACTGACGAAGGTTTGCAAGCTTTAGTAGAAAAACCGGCTAACGCACGAAATTGGAAGCAAGGCGGTTACATCGCGCGTTTGCAAAATGATCCATGGAATACACCGTATCAATATTTAAGTCCGGGTGAAAATAGTCAAATAGATATTTATTCATTTGGTGCAGACAAACAGCCTGGTGGCGAAGGTATCAATAGCGATATTGGAAACTGGAGTAAATAAACAAGGTGTGGCGGCGTGGACAAGGCTTTACGTTATTAGAATTACTAATTGTTTTAGTAATTTTAGGGATCACAATTAGTTTTACAGTTTTATCGTTTGGCTTGAAAAATCCACAAGATGAATTAAAAGAGCAGGGGCAACGTTTGGCTGCCTTGATGCAGCTTGCTTCTGAAGAATCAATTTTGTTAAGTCAAGAATTGGCTCTGCAGTTTGATGCAGATGGTTATCGTTTTTTAAATCTAAAAGGCGATCAATGGTTGGAAATTAAAGACGATCAAATCTTTCGACAACGCATTTTACCCGAAAGCATATCTGTTGATTTAAGTGTTGAGGGGAGTGATGTCTCGAATGATGAAGTTTCAGTTGAGAGAATTTATTTCTATAGCAGTGGTGAAGCGAGCCCTTTTACGTTAACGCTGCGATCACAGGATGTGGCAGAGAACTATCAGTTAACAGGTGATAGCCAAGCAACAATAATACACGATGAATAACCTTCAAAATACATCTTCAAAAATGCACGGCATGACCTTGATCGAGGTGTTGGTCGCGCTGGTGATCATAGCCGTTGCACTTTCAGCCGCTATTCGTAGTGTCAATGCCAGCATCTCAAATACCGATTATTTAAAAGAAAAAAGTTTTGCGCATTGGGTGGTGATGAACGAAGTCGCTGAGCAGCAATTTAATAATCTTTCGGGCGCCAGTAACGAATGGAAAAAAGTAGAAATGGCCGAAAAGACTTGGCATGTGAATACCAAGGTTGATACCACCGATGTGAAATCTCTTTTACGAATTGAAACAAAGGTTTTCCGATCTCGAGATGATGAGTCAGCCTTAGCATCAGCTGTCAATTTTGCTGGGGCTAGCCAATGAGAACATCTAAGCAGGGTTTTACACTGATTGAATTGTTATTGGCGTTAGGCATTTTTTCGATTTTGGCCTTATTGGCATACGGTGGTTTGAATAGTGTACTGGCTGCGCGAGAAACAGTGACTGTGGAGTCGTCTCGTTTAGCGGCAGTTCAACGTTGCTTTGTTCGTTTAGGCCGTGATTTTGGTCAGCTGTCACCTAGAACGATCCGTGATGGTTTTGGCGATACTCAGCCAGCCCTCAAGACAGGGGATGATACTTACAGTTATACCCATAAAGACGAAGAAACTGGTGAAAAGGTCAGTGTCAAAGTGGCGGTATTGGTTGAGTTTAGTGCAGCAGGAAAGCGGATTTTGCCAGGCCAAAAACGCAGCTCAATACAACGTGTTGCTTATGCGGTACATGAGAATACCCTGCTACGACTAAATTGGTCCGTATTAGACAGAGCCCAAGATAGCCAGCCTTACTTTTCAGAGGTCCTTACTGATATAGATCAGTTAAATGTGCGTTTTTTGAAGACAGACGGTAACTGGGTAGATACGTGGACAACCGATGATGTGGCGCTAGAAGAATTACCCTTTGCTGTTGAAGTTATATTTGAAGATAAGAAATGGGGTAAATTAAGAAGAGTGTTTCAAGTGTCATGATGCAGATTATAAAAAATCGGCATCAATCAGGGTCAGCGCTAGTGACGGCTATTTTAATTGTCGCGTTGGCAAGTTTAATCGCTGTTTCGATTGTTAAGCAGCAACATATTGATATTCGCCGTGCAGAAAATATGATAAATGGTGATCAAGCTATTTTGTATCTTCGAGCAGGCGAGAACTGGGTTAAGCAGTTATTGGAAGATGATAGATTAAAAAATAAAAATGATAGCCTCAACGATAACTGGGCAAAGATTGATTCAAGTCTGGATATTGATAAAGGCAAAATACTAATCCAAGTTGAAGATTTACAAGCTCGGTTTAACCTGAATAATTTGCTTGATGATGAAGGGCGACCAAGCAAGGTGGATATTGAACATTTCAGAAACCTGCTTGCGGTATTGGAGTTAGACGCAGAATTGGTTCAGCCAGTGTTAGACTGGATGGATGCAGATATTAATATTAGCCTACCATCAGGTGCAGAAGACCAAGAGTATCTAGCGCTTAACTTGCCCTATCGAACCGCTAACGCGCCGTTTGTGAGTATCAGTGAATTGTTACTGGTTAAGGGTATGACGATGGTTGCATACGATAAGTTGTCACCATATATTTCTGCCTTGCCTGAGCGGGTGGACATCAATGTGAATACTCTCAGTATTCCCTTACTCGCGGCTATTTTGCGTACGACGCTTGTTGATGCAGACGCTATATTTAAGAGTAGGCCTGAACTTGGGTATCAAGATATTGCTGAGTTTCGAGGCGAGCAGGCCTTGCTCGGGAAAAAGGTTGAGGGAATTGGCATTGACAGCCAATATTTTAAGATACGGGTAATTGTTGAGTTAGGCCGCTATAATGCCAATCAAACAAGTGTGATAGCACGCGATAATAAAGGGACTTCGCCAGCGCGAGTAATTCAGCGCAGTCGAGCGGAATTATAAAAAATGCAACAACTGTATATTCATCTACATGAACAAGGAGCCAGCTGGGCCTATTGTGCTGAAGCGGGCTGTTTACCTGAGCAAGTAGAGTCAGGTGCCCTTGAGCATTTAAAATTGCGTGATGATGAGTTAAACATTGTTGTGTTTGTGCCTACCGTTGATGTGTTGCTCACGTCGGCAAATGTACCAGCTAAAGGCGCGCATAAGTTAGCACAGGCCGTGCCTTTTGCACTTGAAGAACAACTTATTGATGATGTCGAATCGTTGCACGTGGCGATTGGACAGCAAGATAGCCAAGGCCTCGTTTCAGCAGCAGTGGTTTCAAAGCAGCGCATGCAAGACTGGATATCGCAACTGAAAGCCGCAGAAATAGAACCTGATGTCATGATCCCTGAAGCACTGGCCTTATCGCGAGTTAATGGCGATTGGTCAGCTCTGCAGTTGGATGGCGATATTGTGTGTGTGCGCAGTGGTGAGCAAACTGGTTTCGCTTGTGATGCAGCAAACTTAAAGGTAATGGCTTCTTCTCACGCCAGTGAGTGCAAAGCAACACCTGATACGGTGCAACTCACTAATTGCGGCGGCGACAAAGAAGACATCGCAGAGCAGTTTAAGCATGTTTTTTCTGTACCCGTAACCAGCGAGCCCTGTAATGGTGATGCTTTAGCGACTTTAATTACTGGTTATAAAGTCAGTGATGGCATTAATCTCCTGCAAGGTGCTTTTGTCCGCAATACACGTTGGCTTAGTGGCAAGCGACGTTGGTTACCGGCAATCGCATTGTTATTGGTATGGGTAGTATTAGAATTTTCGGTTAACATTTTTCAGGTTCAACAACTCAAGTCAGTGGAAGCAGATTATAAAAATAAAATTGAGCAAGTCTTTCGGCAAACATTCCCCGATGCTAAGCGAGTTAGTGACCCACAAAAACAAATGGCGATTAAATTAAAGTCATTGCGAGGTTCAGGCGTATCAAGTGGTGACGGTTTTATAGAGCTTATGGCAAAAATAAGCGAAGTGTTAGTGAAGCTGCCTGCAGTTGAAATAAAAAGCATGAGTTATAAGAACTCGGCTGTGGAGCTTGAACTTGAATTAACAGATCGACAGGTACTCGAGAATGTTAAAGAATCACTACTAAGCCTGCCAAGGATTCAAATTGATGTGAAGTCATCGTCTCAACGTAAAGGTAAATTAGTTAGTCTTATTCAGGTAAGGAATCAATGATGGCTATGCTGGCGACGATTCAACAATCTTTTAAACGACTGAGCTCACGCGAGCAACTCATTGTGATGAGTGGTAGCGTAGTGCTCGTGTTGATTGCAGTATATCTTTTTATTTGGGATCCCTTGATTGCGAAACAAGCATCATTGAATGAATCAATTAAATCGCAACAAAAAATTTATCAACAGATGTCAAAATCCGCATTAGAAGTAAAACAATTACAAGGCTCAGGTGGTCATAAAACAATTAATGCTAGTGCCTTGCAGAGTTTTATTAATCGTACGGCTAAATCAGCATTACCAGGCGCTGTTATTAAACGGGTTGAGCAAAATCGTCAGCAAGCGGTACAAGTCTGGATTGACCAAGTTGCATTCGACGATATGATAAAGTGGCTAGGTGGTTTGCAGCAGGCTAAAGGTGTTCGTGTGATTGCCTTGTTTAGTGAACGCACTGATAAAGCTGGTCGGGTTAATGTAAGGCTAACTTTGAAGGCAGCTTAGAATGCGTGCTGTCTGGCAAGCGTTAGCTTTTCTATTGGCTGTTGTCGTTATTTTTTTAATTATTAAACTCCCTGCAAAATTCATATATCAACAGTTTGTACCTGATAATACAATTCGATTAGTTGGTATCTCAGGCTCGATTTGGTCAGGTCATGTTGAGAAAATTGACGCTCAACAAATTACATTACAAAACCTAGATTGGGAATTGTCACCATTTTCTTTACTGCTGGGTGAGGCCTTTATAACGTGGCAGTTAAACGATCCGGTGGCTACGCTTTCAGGTGAATTAACACTATCTAAAAATAATATCTCGTTAGCCAATACACACGGCAATATAAATTTAATCGGGCTAGCGCAACGACTACCCCGACAAGAAGTATTGCTTGCGGGTGATATTGATACAAATATTGAATTGATTAGTTTAGATCAGCAGCAGATAAGCAAGGCTGTGGGGGAACTCGTGTGGCAGCAAGCAGGCTTAGTCTCACCTGAGAACATTGCCTTTGGTCAGTTTAAAGCGGTCTTATCGAGTGAAGCAGGTAAGCTTATAGTGCAATTCAGTGATATTGATGGCGCGGTTTCATTGGCGGGGGATATGACAGTGACAAGGTTTGGCGCATTTCAATACTCGATGAAGCTGGGTGTGCGTGATACCAGTATTCCAGGTTTAATAAAGGGTTTTAATCAATTGGGACAACCGGATAGCGAAGGCAAAATAAAAATACGCGGTAGCGGTAATTTTCTTAATTAATTTTTTCTCGGTCGGTGCAATAAACCTCAAGAATCTCAGCCAAGCGTTCGGGCGATACTGGCTTGGTTAAAAATTCATTCATGCCTGCATTAAGACATCGCAAGCGATCATCTTCAGAAACGTTTGCAGTCAAAGCAATTATTGGAATTTTTTTTGTATTTGAGCGAGTGGCTTCTTCTTCACGCCATTTCTTTGTTGCTTCAATCCCATCCATAATTGGCATATGCATATCCATAAAAACAATATCGTATTCATTGTCACATAGAATTTGATAGGCTAGTTGACCATTACCAACAACGTCAATTTTGTGGCCAGATTTTTTCAGCATGGTTGACATGAAGAGAACATTGATTTCACTGTCTTCTGCTAACAAAATATTTAATGAGCTATTGTCTGGTAAAGCAGCTAATTGAGTGTCGTAGTTGTCAGCATCTTCTTTTAATTCAGAGATAGTTGCGGTTCTTAGTGGTATTTCAAACCAAAACGTACTGCCTTCACCGATAGTACTATTGGCGCCAATTTTCCCTTTCATTAGTTTGACAAGTTCACGTGCAATGGTTGTACCTAGGCCAGTGCCACCAAATCGTCGAGTCGTTGAAGAATCCGCTTGGGTGAAGTCATCAAAGATATGACGTAGGTGTTTTTCTTCGACACCAATACCGGTATCAGTTACTTCAAAGTAAAGTTTCTCATCGCGTCGGGTGACGTTGATTTCAACGCTACCTTCTTCGGTAAATTTAATCGCATTTCCTGCGAGGTTTAGCAGGATTTGGCAAAGTCGGTATGGGTCGCCCAGTAATGTTTTAGGTATATCATCAGCTATCGAGTAGCTAAATTTAATTCCTTTTTGTTTTGCCATCGTCCCTAGCATAATGTCAATCTCTTTCATGCCTTCTTCAAGATTGTAGGGTCTTGTTTCCAGAGAAAGCCTGCCTGCTTCTATTTTAGAAAAATCGAGGATGTCATTGATGAGCATATGCAAACGGCTTGTTGAGGTAGATAAACCTTCAACATAGATCCGTTGTTCGTCGTTTAAATCAGTTGTTTTGAGTAAATTTATCATACCGACAGCACCACTCATCGGTGTGCGGATTTCATGGCTCATCGTTGCAAGGAATTGACTCTTTGATTCATTGGCATCATCAGCGGCTTTTTTAGCACGCTGAATTGCTCTTAGCATGGCATCGAGATAAATGGGTAAAACTATCAGGGCAATGACTTTAAAAGAACTTTCTAGTGTGTGATTAGAAAAATTAGGGTCAATAAAACAAAGGAAGGTATAAGAGATAAGACTTATAAGCGCGGCAGCAAATAAATAAGGCCGTCCAAACCGTCCGCCCTGACTAATAAAAATGAGTATGTAGATAAGGTAGAAAGGGCTATCTGACATACCAACGACCATGCTGGAAATAGTCGTGAACAAAATATCCATGAAAATAACGATATAGCGTCTAGGAATATTACCCGGTTCTTTTAGCACCCAGATAAAAACGGCAATGGAGTAGACAATGAAAGATGACAATAAAACCGCGAAACCATAAATTGAAATTGAGAAATACCCAAGCATGATACCCGTGCCAAGGTAGAGGCTCATAAAAATACCAATGGCAACTCGAACAAACCCTGCTTTATAGTCTTCGTCATTTTTAAAAGCAGGCGGCATTAATATATTTTTAAGGTTTGTGAGTGACATAATTTTATTCAGGGCATGATGTCATTGAAGTGCGTGATAGCATTGAACTCTTCTACATCTTTAACAGGTCCTTTAGTATCAGGCTTATAAACGGCGAGCAGCTGCTCAATACCATACTGTTTGGCAGAGCGCAGTACCGGTAGGCTATCGTCAACTAATAGCGTGTCTGATTTATTAAAAGGTTCGGTCAATTGTAACTTGTCCCAAAATTTGGGTTCTTCTTTCGGTAGGCCAATATCATGTGCACAAATAATAGCATCGAAATAACCAGCAAGTTGAGTAGATTGCATTTTTAATTCAAGACTTTTGTTATGTGCATTCGTGACCAGCACAACGCGCTTATCAGCGTTTTTCGCTGCGGTGAGAAAATCGGTGACGTGTGGGTGAACACTGATTAGATGATCAACTTCACGCTTTAATTCGGCAATGTCCATACCGAGTTGTTGGCTCCAGTAGTCGATGCAATACCATTCCATGGTGCCTTCGACAGACTGAAATAGTGGATAGAGGTGTTCGCGTGCCGCATCGACTTCAAGGCCATTATATTCGGCGAAACGCTTCGGTACGTGCTCACGCCAAAAATGGTTGTCGAAATGAAGATCCAGCAAGGTGCCGTCCATATCGAGAAAAACGCTTCTGATGTTGTTCCAGTCAATCATAGTCTTTAGGTTATTGATTTAGCTGCCGACATACTTTAACAGAGTCAGAAAAATATTGAGCCTTCCGTTTGGTGATATATCGACTATATTTATAATTATGGAGCGCCCAAGTTGGGGCTTAGATGGAGGTGCACTGATGTCTAAATACAAGCTAGTTGCATTCATAATACCCCTGTTTTTATTTGGGTTAAGCCAAAATGGTTTCTCTCAGCAATTAACCCCCGAGCAAATGGAAGAATGGCTATTTGATGATAGTGATACGTTGGCTATGGATGAAGTTAATGAAGGTGAACTAGCCTTTGTTGAAAAGACTAAGAACACGGATGCTCACCATCACCATAATAAGATGATTATTACGGATAAAAGCTTGGAAAATGGCTGGGTGACCATCGAGCAATGTCATCGAAACCTTGATGCCGTTCCATTAGCACAAATCTTGTTCAGTAAAACGCGCTCTCGAAATTTGGCGGTATCACGCAGTGAGAACATTGCTAAAGCGTGGGTAGAAAATAATTCAGTTCAATTAGAAGACATTGGCAAGCAGGCTGTGCTGTGTGTGACGGCTGAAACACGTTCGTTTGTCTACAATGGTGACGGTACTTATAGTTTGCGCAGTGGCCCTTTTATGCGACGTTTCTTTGATGGTTACTATCCAATGCGGGTAACCATGGATGTTGAAATAAATGCCGAACGGTTACGTTATTATGAAACCACACCCCCGGCTCAAGATGGTTTTAAGGTTTGGCGTACGGCTCGAGCGATTCATTTTGAAGCTTGGTTTGAAGGTCGTTTGAGCACGGATATCCGTTTTCATGACCTTGTTATAGGCGATCCCGTCGCACTACGTGAATCTAATGCTAGAATAGCCAAACTCAAGGCGAAGTAGTGCTCGCATTAGAAAGGCAATTGATAGCGGGATGCCAAATAAACCCGAGATTTTACAATCCAAGACCATTGCAAAAACCCGACTGTTCCGTGTAGAACAGCTGGATTTACGCTTCTCCAACGGTACTGAGGTTCAATACGAGCGCCTTTGCGGTTCAAGCAATGGCGCTGTGTTAATTGTGCCTATGCTCGATGACGACACCGTGCTGCTTATACGTGAGTATGCCGCTGGTGTTGATCGCTACGAATTGTCCCTCCCTAAAGGTCGAATTGAAGATAATGAAGAGATTGTCCCTGCCGCTAACCGTGAAATAATGGAAGAAATTGGTTATGGGGCTAAGAATCTTCAGCATTTAGCGTCGTTGACAGTCGCGCCGGGCTATCTAAGTTCAAAGACGCATGTGGTACTTGCACAAGATCTCTATTCTGAACGCCGTGAGGGTGATGAGCCCGAAGAACTGGAAGTCATTGAGTGGAAGTTGTCAGATTTGCCGGCGTTGCTAATGCACCCAGAATGCACAGAGGCGCGAACCATCGCCGCGCTGTTTATGACAAGAGAGCTGTTACAAGAGGGGAAATCTACGTGACGGCCATTGATGATAATTTATTGGAAGCCATTATTCAGTTAGCTGAGCAGGCGGGCGAGAAAATCCTTGAGATGTATGACAAGGATTACACCATTAAATGTAAAGAAGATGAAACGCCATTAACAGAAGCGGATATGGCAGCACATTACCTGATTGAAGCGGGTTTACAGAAAATAACCCCTGAAATCCCTATTTTGTCAGAAGAGTCGGCGAGTATCCCATTTGAAGAGCGCCAGCAATGGCAGCGTTATTGGTTGGTCGACCCACTCGATGGCACACGTGAATTTATTAAGCGTAATGGTGAGTTTTCGGTCAATATTGCCCTGATTGAAGGGGGGGAGGCGATTTTGGGCGTGGTCTACGCGCCCGTCATGCGCACTTCCTATTATGCACGACGAGGCGCAGGGGCATTTAAGCGTGAGCCTGGGCGGCCAGGTAACCCGATACATTGTCATTCACCTGCCCGGGAAAAGGTCATTGTAGCGGGCAGTCGTTCACATCGCGGTGCATCGTTGGATGCATTCTTAGTTAATTTGCCAGATTACGAGATTATCAGCATGGGTAGCGCATTGAAATCGTGTTTGGTCGCTGAGGGTGTGGTTGATATCTATCCACGCTTAGGGCCAACCTCAGAGTGGGACACCGCGGCTGCACAATGTGTTGTTGAGGAAGCGGGCGGGCGGATAACGGATACCTGCATGAATACGCTTCGATATAACACTAAGGACTCATTGTTGAACCCGCATTTCTTTGTGTTTGGTGAAACAGAGAGGGATTGGTCAGTGTATTTAGCAGAGAATGTTAATTAGGTCTTTGGATTGTCATAAACCGACATAATCGATTTGAGTTCGTTTAGAACAGCTTCATATTCATCTTGATCTAGGTTTTCGGTTTGAGATGAGTGTAGATCCATTTCCATACTGGTAATCGTCGCGCGTACAGTTTCACAGCCGGATTGGCAGAGAGCTTCAATACATTGATTTACCTTGGTTTTATCCATAATTGAAATCAGAAAGTGTTCTTGAAGCTGTATCACAGCATTGATTCAAATGGTGGCCGGAGGTGGAATCGAACCACCGACACGGGGATTTTCAATCCCCTGCTCTACCGACTGAGCTATCCGGCCATCTGAAATGAAGTTAAACAAACTGGAAAGTGTGTTTTACCACTCGACCCTGTGGCCGAGCGCAGTATTAGACGCGATTGCCTCCCAATCGTCAAGCGATAGCTCACAAAAACCTTACACACTAGGGGTTGCCTGAAACAGAGACTTCCCATACCGTGGTGGCTCAAATTAATGAATTTTTGGATTAATGTATGTCGGATGAAATGAAAAAAGCGTATCGCCTAGTTGAAACAACGCTGCAAGAAAAACACGATGATGGCACAACCAGTTGCCATTTATGTTTGTGGCGTTGCAAGTTAAAACATGGCCAGCGCGGTTTTTGTCAGGCGCATGTGAATCGAAATGGCACGCTTTATAACCTTTCTTACGGGGTTATTTCAGCCATAGATATTGGTGTGATTGAAGATAAGCCGGTGAAGCATTATCAGCCGGGTACCAAAATTATGTCGATAGGTAGTTATGGCTGTAACTTCCGCTGTGGCGGTTGCCATAATCTGGAAATTTCGTGGGGTGTAACGGCACTCGATGATTTAGCGAAAGGTGAATCGACGCAAGCATGGGTACCGCCAGAAGATATGGTGGCTGCCGCGATAAAACATGGTGTCAAAGGCATTGCCTTCACCTATTCAGAACCGGCTGTTTGGTTAGAGTACGTGATTGACGTGTCACGGCTTGCGCACGAAGCGGGTTTGTATACCGTCTATGTGTCTAACAGCTTTGTGACGGATGAAGCGTTAGAGATGATGGCGCCCTATGTCGATGTATTGTGCTCAGACATTAAAAGTCTGAGTGATGATTTTTATCATGACATTTGTCCAACGGCGAAAGTTGAACAAGTTTTAGGTTCGATTAAAAAAGCCCAAGAGTTGGGTATTCATGTTGAAACACGCACGAATATTATTCCGGGTAAAAATGATTCGATTGAGGAACTCACGGCGATTGCACAGTGGGTAGCCGATAATCTTGGCAAGGACAGTCCTTGGCATATTACGCGTTTCTTTCCTGCTTATAAATTGTCAGACGTACCCGCAACGCCATCTGAAATAATGTGGCAAGCACATGCAGCGGCAAAGAAAGTCGGATTAAAGAACAGTTATGTTTATGACGACAAGGGTTGTGATTGTGCTGAAACCAATATGCCAGTGACAGATTATTTAGAAGGCAGCGCGGCGGAGCTCGATGCAAAATTAAAGTGTGCTGCAAGTTGTTGTGGTGATGAAGGGATCTTGCTTAAGAAATATGAAAAATAAGTAGAGAGGGTGTACGAAAGTATAAATTGTTCAGATTAGAAAAGTATAAGTTGCGGCTTCCGGCCAGAAGCGGCCTTTTTCAAAAATATTTAAAGCTATTTTCTCGACAGGATTAACAAGATTGACAGGATTTTTAACATCTATCCAGTAACAAAATCCTGTTAATCGTGTAAATCCTGTTATATTTTTTATTACTAAAGCCGGTAGCCGTCACTCGAATACCTTAAGCCGCGTTTAGTTTATTGAGTTACTCAGGTGTATAGCCTTCGGCAACGTCACCGCCATCACCAAAGAAGAAACGTTCCATTTGTTCTTCTAAATAAGCACGACCTTTCGGATCGACGACATTAATGCGGTTTTCATTAATTAAAATAGTTTGCTGCCCCATCCATTTTTTCCAGCCTGGTTTAGAGACATTCTCTAAAATACGTTGGCCTAACTCACCGGGGTAAGGGGCTTTGTCCAGCGCTTCAGCTTCTTCGCCAAGAACGACGCAGTTGACCATTTTTGTCATGTTATTACTCCAGTAATGATGTCGATATGTGAATCAAGTAAATTTTTTACCGGTGTCGCAAGACCACGGGCGTCCGGTTTGAGTGTGTTATACCAGACTGAGTCAGCTTGTTCCATTATTACGCAGGATTCATTGATTACACTTGCGTAGGCTGGGGTTATATCAAGATGGAAGTGACTGAACGTGTGTCGTAATGGTTTTTCAAAAATAATGTTTTCGACATTGATGTTAAGTTGTTTGTTACTCCACTTTAAAAGTGCTTGCGTGGTTGCTTTGCAATCAGCTTCAGGTAAACACCAGAGACCACCCCAGATACCGCTAGGCGGTCGTTGTTGTAACAGCACCTGATTTTTAGAATTACGCAGTAATAACATAATCGTTGATTTAACCGGCATACTTTTTTTAGGTTTTGAAGTAGGGAATTGCTTAACTGTATTATTAGCAAATGCAGAGCAGCTTTTCGATAAAGGGCAGATACTGCATTTTGCTTTGCTGCGGGTACAAACAGTCGCGCCTAGATCCATAATGGCTTGTGTGTATTGTGCGGTTTTGCGTTTGGGTGTTAGTTGTTCAGCGCGTTGCCATAATGTTTGTTCAACATCCCGTTTGCCTGGCCAGCCTTGAATAGAAAAATAACGAGTTAGAACACGCTTAACATTACCGTCTAGAATTGCATGATGTTGATGATCGCTTAATGCGAGGATAGCGCTAGCGGTAGACTGACCAATACCCGGAAGGCTCATAACAGTTTCATGATCCTTCGGGAAAACGCCTGCATGCTCTTCGATAATGAGTTTGGCTGCCTTGTGTAAGTTTCGTGCACGTGCGTAATAGCCTAAGCCCGTCCAGAGATGAAGCACTTGATCAAGCTCAGCATTGGCAAGCGATTGAATGTCAGGGAACGTCGCCATGAATTTTTGATAGTAGGCAATGACTGTAGCAACTTGGGTTTGTTGTAACATAATTTCAGAAACCCAGATCCGGTAGGCAGACATTTCTGACTGCCAAGGAAGATCGTGGCGACCATGGGTATCATGCCACCGTAATAAAGCGTTAGCGAAATCTAACGTTGTCATCGTTGCTGCGCGAGTATTTCTAAACCTTCAATGATGGCGATGGCTTCATTGCGCAAGGTTCTCTCAATTAAAGGTGGACCAATTAATGGCGGTATCCAGAAAGAAGGTTTAAGGTCAGAATTATAACTAACATGCGTCAGACCATCTTTAGCGGTTATTTTCCAGCGTGCATGGGCATAATCAACATCACTTTTATCAGGTATGCTGGTAGTGACAATAATATTTCCAGGTAATTGTTCGACATCTTGCACTTGAACAATGGTTTTGCAGAAGAATGTGACACAAGCTTTAGTACTAATTTTAACGCGATGGTCATTGTCTGAAAGCGAATAGATTAGCTGGCTTTCAGTAATGCTGTCACTGACATTGGTTAGATGATTATAGTCAGTTAGTATTTTATAAACACGTTGAGCATCTGCATTGATGACGACTTCAAGGTTGATGAAGTAGCGTTTGTCTTCGCTAGTAACCGTTGCTTCAACAACATCGCCGGCATGCGCAAACGCGCTAAACAACAACCATAGCCAAATTAATACCGAGTGCTTGAGTAACCGCATTATAGTTAGAATAAGCCTTTAAGCAGGCCTTTTACTTTATCTTTTTGCTCTTCTTTCTCACGCTTTTTGCGTTCATCACGCGTTTCAGGCTTAGCTGGTGCGGTTTGTGTTGCAGGCGCTGGTGCAGTTGATGGTTCTTTTTTCTTACCAAAAAGCGAATCAAGGATTTTCTTTTTCTGAGTTTTTTCTATAACACGCCCAACAGTGCGTAGCCAATCAACGCTATAAGCAGGGCTAGCTAAATTGCCCGCGAGATTAATTTGAATCGGCACACCGATTAAATTTTTATCCATACCAACAAGTTCAACAAGCTTGGCATCTAATGATGTTCTTAAAGTGTAATCAATTGTATCGTTGTTAAGGTTAATAGAACCTTCGCCCTTCACGACAGGCAGCGCTGATTTTATAACCAAATCCTGACTGTTCATGATACCGTTACGTACTTGGAAGCTAACATCCATATTAGTAAAGGGTGTCTCTTCTTTCGTATTAGTTGCAGTCGTAGCTTTGTTTTTAAACTTAGCGTACGTGTCCTGTACGACTTTGACGATATCGATACCTTTAAGAACACCATCGGCTAAAGAAATTTTTATTTCACCGTTAAGAGCTTGCTTTAAAGCCGGAATGGATTGTCCGCGGGTAGTTAGTACGGCTGACACATTGCCTTTACCCGTTAGAGCATCTTTGCCCGTAATCGTTTTAATAACAGGACCGATGCTGACGTTACTGAGGCGCTCATTCGCAGAGATAACAGGCGTATTACCATTTTGTGTTTGTGCGTCAATGCGAATATTACCTAAATAGTTACCATCATAAGCGAGGCCTTTAATGGGTTCGATTTTTAGTAAACCTTGTACTTGATTAATCTTGATATCGATATTTTCAATTTTTAAACGACTCATGATTAACTGACCAGCTTTGATGTCACCAGCCATATCGAAACTACGCAATAAATCGACAGGGAACAGTGGCGCTGGTGTAGCTGCGGCGATAGCAACGGGAATAATACTGAAACTACTAGTTTTAGTTGTACTCGGTGGTAAGTATCGATCCATGTCAATTTGGTCAAGGACCAGATCATAATTAAATGATTGTCGTTTACTATTGATTAAGCTGGCTTTACCTTGAATCAAACTGTCATCCAGGATCAGCTTAAGATTACTTAGGTCAATTTTCTGTAAGCTACCACCGACATTAGTATCAAACGAGGCACGCGTCAGTGCATCTGCGTCGGCCATAATAGGCAGATCAATTTTTAATTTATTTAATAACGTTTTTGGATTAAAGCTAGCAACGCTTAATTTCCCAGCAATGAGCGGATTGTTGGAAAATATTTTAGAAAGATTCATGTCGCCAGAAACAGCAAGTGGGTCACTGCTGAGGTTTAGTTTAGAAATGTTAAGCGTTTGTTTTATCAGGTTTGCTGCAATACTTGCTTCGAGCGTGCCTTTCAATTGTCCGGCAGGAAGTGTTTTACCTTTTAAGTCAGCAGTAATTTTGCTGTTGTTAAGTTGGTAGCTACCATCAAAAGGGTTGGCTTTAAGTTCTGTCGTAATTTTAAATGAACCGGTAACCTCCGGTTGACGTGCAGAAAGCTGCGTTGCCAGTTCTACGTCAACTGGGGCACCCAATTCAAGTGGCCCAGTTTGTAAATTTAGGTTTGTCAGTTTCAAATCTTGGTTTGATTGTGCATCACGGAAACGAACACTTGAATCTTTAATCGCGATACCACCGATGGCTAATGCTGCGATTTTTGGTGTCTCGGAAGAATCAGATTGCTTATCCGCCTTGTCGTCTTTTTTAGCAGCGGCAAGATCTGACCAATTGTTTTTGCCATCTTTTAATTGCTGAAGATTAAGATCAAGGCCGTTAAGTTGCAGCGAATCCATTTCTATTTTTTTGCTGAGCAAAGGCACCAGCTTGACGCGGATTTGAGCTGATTCAATGGTAGCAAAGGAAGTTCCTTCAAAGCCGGCACGATTACCTAAGCTTAACTTACCGGTTTTAAGGCCCAGCCAAGGAAACACGCTAAGGTCTAAGTCGCCGCTGATGTCTAATTTTCGACCCGTCGCATCTTCTACGGCACTGGCTATCTCGTCTTTAAAATCATTCGGTTCAAGAAAGAAGGGGGCGGCAACAGCAATGGCAATGATGATAGCGATAATAATGAGTAGAATTTTAATAAAGCGCATATGAATTTTCCTTGAAACGGTTCGGTTTCACATTCTTGAAAGGTGATAGTTTAAAACAATACTAACGAGTATCAACATGCCTAACGTTGGCGATGATTATCCTTGTTAATTTAAGCGTAAATATCTTTAATAATGTCCTTATTAAGGTCGATAACTTTATTTCTTTTTACTTTGAGTGTTGGGGTCATCAAATCATTTTCAACTGTCCACGGCTCAAGCGTGGGGGCCACACGACGTATCTTGGCATAGCTTGGAAATTCATGCAGTGCTTTTCGCATAATGCCGAGAATATGGCTGTGTACGCGTGAATCTTTGAGGCTCTCTTTCTTATAGGGGTCAATAACAAAGTGGTTTGCCAATTTTATCCATTCTTCCGGATTTAGAACCACCAGCGCGCTGAGGAAGGATTCACCTTCACCAATAACGAGAATTTGCTCAAATAATGGATCGGTGACCATTGCAGATTCCATGTCACTGGGAGGCACTTTTTCGCCATTAGAGAGGATTAAAATATCTTTGAGTCGGCCGGTAATATAAATATGATTATTCTCGATACGCGCTTGATCACCTGTATTTACCCAGCCATCTGAGCTAATAACTTCAGCCGTGGCGGCATGATTGTTCCAGTATCCGAGCATCATTCCCGGCGTTTTGACCTGCAGTTCGTCATTTTCGCCAATACGGACCTCAATATTTTTAAACGGTACACCAACACTGCTTGGTTCATTATCGTCAATCGGATTTGAACTAATCACAGGGCTAGTTTCAGTCATGCCATAGCCTTGGGTAAGGTTAAGGCCAAGCCCGATCATGACACGCGCAACCGAGATAGGCAGTGGTGCACCGCCGCTAACGGTTAGTCGCATATTGCCACCCATTCGTTGGTGGAGTTTTTTGGCAACGAGCGGGAAAAGTATAGGTAGCAGCGGTAGGTAAGCTAATGTTTTAAGCAGACTTCCACGGCCTTGCTGCTGTTCAAATTTCCACCAACCTAGGGTAACCGTAAGGTTAAATAAGCCACGCGCAATAAAGGATTTTTTACTAAGTTGTTGCATGATGCGATCATAAATACGCTCAAAGATACGCGGTACCGCAACCATAACTGTTGGCTTAACTGTCAGCATATCGTCATTGAGCAATGCGATGGATCTTGAATAAGCGACCGTTGCGCCTGCCATAATAGGCATATAGTGGCCAGCAGTGCGTTCAAAAGTGTGAGACAAAGGTAGAAATGATAAAAACGTATCATCGGTATAAATGGCAAACGACAACAAAACAGAGTTTGTGACAGATAGAATATTGTAGTGACTGAGCATGACGCCTTTAGGCCGCCCAGTTGTGCCAGAGGTATAAACAATGGTCGCAAGTTCGTTGGGTTTTCTATTATGTGATTGTAGCTTGCCAGCTTCATGGCCTATCCAGTTCGTGGCAATATGAACTTGCTCATTTTCTACAATGCCTTTGGCTTCCTTCTCAACAGGGACGATGATGACATGTTGTAGTGATTCAACACCGGCACAGGCGGATTTTATGCGGCGCCAGACGGCATCGTTGGCGATAAGCATCTTAGTGGTAGAGTCATTTAAGATGTAGGCGATATTTTCTGGACGGTCATCACAATATAAAGGCACGATGATGAGGCCTAAGCCCATGGCGGCCTGTTCGGCGACAACCCAGTCAACACTATTTCTCATTAAGAGGGCAACGCGATCACCGCTCTGAAGTGAGGTGCGGGCAATGGCCTGCTGCCAGCGAGAAACGAGGTCGCCGACCGCTTGCCAAGTAAATTCTTCCCAATTTGACGATGCTTTGTTGAATTGGCGATAGGCTATCCGCTCAGGACTGCGTTTAATCCTCGCTCTTAGCAAACCATCAAGGGTGCCCGCTGACTCGGCCGTTATAATGTCTTCGTTCTGAGGCATAAACTTCCCTACTTGCACCAATTTTGTTGCTTTTGAACGATTGTATAACGCTCAGCAGTATTTTGCATTGACCAAAACAGGGTCCTACCAGTAGGCTATGCATATGAATATATTACTTAATGGCGAGACACATATCATCTCTGATAGCGCAACAGCGGCGGCGTTAGTCGAATCGCTGCAACTTGGTGAGCGGCGGATTGCGATGGAAGTGAATATGGAGATTGTCCCCAGCAGCCAATACGCAAATCACGTACTTGAAGAAGGTGATAAGGTGGAAATTGTACACGCGATTGGTGGGGGCTAAGGTTCGACTGTTATACTTCGCTTAATGGGTCTGGACAATCCAGACTGTTTTCATCAGTTTTTCAGGAATACTCATGATGCAATTTAATGACCAGCCACTGCTGATTGCAGGGGTCGAATACCAATCGCGCCTTTTAGTGGGCACCGGTAAATACAAAGACATGGAAGAAACGCGCTTGGCGACAGAAGCCAGTGGCGCACAAATCGTGACGGTTGCAATCCGTCGCAGTAATATAGGCCAAAATCCCAACGAGCCTAACTTGCTCGAAACGATTTCACCTGATCGTTACACCTTATTACCCAATACAGCCGGTTGTTACACAACAGAAGATGCGGTTCGCACATGCCGATTGGCGCGAGAATTACTCAATGGGCATTCGCTGGTTAAATTAGAAGTGTTGGGTGATGAGAAAACATTATTCCCCGACATCATTCAAACGATTGAAGCGGCCGAGATATTGGTGAAAGACGGTTTTCAGGTCATGGTTTACACCAATGATGATCCAATTATAGCTAAACGCTTAGAAGAGATTGGTTGTGTAGCGGTTATGCCATTGGCTGCGCCAATTGGCTCAGGGCTAGGCATTCAAAATCCGAACAATATTCGCACTATTGTAGAAAATGCAAGGGTGCCTATCTTAGTTGATGCGGGTGTTGGCACGGCATCGGATGCGGCTGCGGCGATGGAATTAGGTTGTGATGGCGTATTAATGAACACCGCCATTGCAGGCGCACAAAAACCTATCTTAATGGCATCGGCGATGAAGAAAGGTATTGAAGCCGGACGTGAAGCTTTTCTCGCGGGTCGCATTCCACGTAAACGTTTTGCGAGCGCATCATCACCTATTGATGGTACGTTCTTTTAATACTGACTAGTTGGCAAGACAAAAGATCGCAGAACCATTGTGCCTTTACAACGCTGTACTAGATCTTGTGGATTTCTTTGATGCCAGAACCTGACAATAAAACCTTCCTCCGAAAAATTCGTAGCTTTGTTCGTCGCGAAGGTCGTTTAACCCGTGGGCAACAACGTGGTCTCGAAATTATTTGGCCGCAATTTGGTATTGAGCATGACATTGGTCCATTGGATTTGGATAAGATTTTTGGTCGTAGCGCACCACGTGTTTTAGAAATTGGTTTTGGTAATGGTGCATCATTAGCTGAGCAGGCAATGCAACATCCAGAAATAGATTTTTTGGGTATCGAAGTGCATCGTCCCGGTGTTGGAAATTTATTACAAGTGATCGAGCGCGAAGGCTTAACAAATATTCGTGTCATGCAAGAAGACGCCGTTGAAATACTGCGCGAGCAAATCCCCCTTAATTCATTGGATAAAGTGCAATTATTTTTTCCTGATCCATGGCATAAGAAAAAACATCATAAACGTCGTATTGTGCAGCTCGATTTCGCCGCGCTGTTGTATGAACGTTTAAAGCAGGGTGGGATTTTTCATATGGCAACCGACTGGCAACATTATGCGGAGCATATGCTCGAAATAATGAAGTTGGCACCTGGCTATAAAAATATTTCAGAAACCAATGATTATGTCCCTCGCCCCGAAACGCGGCCACTAACTAAGTTTGAACAACGTGGCCATCGTTTGGGTCATGGGGTATGGGATTTAATGTTTAAAAAAGCTTAAACCTTTATCTTATTCCAAGCATCAAGTGCTGCAATTTTATAGGCTTCCGCAAGTGTTGGGTAATTAAAAACATTATCAATAAAATAATCTAACGTGCCACCTAACACCAACGCCGCTTGTCCAATATGAATAAGCTCGGTAGAGCCTTCTCCGATAATATGAACACCTAATACCTTTTTATCGTCAAGGCTGAATAATATTTTTAAAATGCCTTCACTGATGCCCATGATTTGTCCGCGAGCGGTTTCACGTAAACGTGCGACACCAATTTCATAGGGAATATCATTTTTCCGCAATTCCTCTTCGGTAGCACCAACCATACTAATTTCAGGCACAGCGTAAATACCAAAAGGAAAATTTTTCGCCATATTGGAATTGGAACCATTAAAAGCATGGCTGGCTGCCTGACGGCCTTGTTCCATCGAGGTAGAAGCAAGACTAGGAAAACCAATGACATCACCGGCAGCATAAATGTGTGGTGCAGTGGTTTGGAAATTTTCATTAACTTTAATCAAGCGACGGTCGTCAATTTCGATGCCAGCTTTATCTGGCTGCAATGCCCAGGTTGATCCGATACGGCCTGCAGCGAATAGCACCATGTCAGCACTGAGTCGTTTACCACTTTTAGTTGTGACCAACACATTATCAGTGCCGTTAGCTTCAATGGTGTCAACATTTTCGCCTAAGCGTATGGAGACACCGCGATCACGTAGCGAGTGTGTAAGTTCGTCAACAATTTCACCATCAAGAAAACCAAGCATGGAATCTCGGCCATCAAGCAGGGTTACTTTGGTATCTAGGGTACTAAAGATAGAGGCGTATTCAACACCAATAACACCGGCACCGACGACAACCAAACTGCTGGGCATGCGTTTAATCCGTAAAATGCCATCGCTGTCAAAGACATGCTCATCATCAAAAGTAATGCCTTCAGGTCGAACGGGCCGACTTCCTACAGCTATTAGAAAATACTCACTTTTATATTGATCCGCTCGGCCATCACTGTGTTCAACGGAGATAGTGTGATCGTCTATAAAGGTTGCAGTACCTTCAATGATATCGACACCGTTGCGTGATAATTGGTTTTGAATTACTTCCGTTTCATGCTGTAGCGTGATTTCTAGACGCTGCATAAGATCGTCGATGGTAAGGTTAGTTTTGAGGCGGTAATTTTGGCCGTATAAGCCACGTTGATCCCAGCCACTTAAATAAAGTGCTGCTTCACGGAGTGTTTTGCTTGGAATGGTGCCGGTGTGAACCGACACGCCACCGAGCATGGATTCTCTATCAACAATGGCAGTACGTTTGCCAAGTTTTGCCGCTTGAATAGCTGCGCGCTGGCCGGCGGGTCCACTACCAATCACAATAAAATCATAAGCTTGCATGAAACTCTCCTTGTAATTGCCACAGGGCTAAAGTGTAGCTTAGGCAACCTATAAAGCTGCTATCGGTAGCTGTATGATTTTCTTTAAGAATTTTCTAAATCACAGCAGGCTTAGTGAGCTATATTCCCTGAACAGCCTTGGTTACCTTTATAAGCGTTTTTGCGCTGAAGATCACTCGGTAATTGGTTGGGCATCGATAATTTTATCGAGGCGTATTTTTATGTCTGGTTCATTCAACGCGTGTAGCAAAAGGTATTCTGAACCTTCACTTGTAATGATGTCGTAAGGTTTTAGTGTTTGGGTTATCGTTTGTTCGGAAGTTATTCGCCATTGAATACGCAATTTTTGATGATGCATAATGGCCAACTCATATTCACTGTGAAGCGCACAAGAAATGGGTTTGTAGTGGTCACTCATCATTGCTTAGAACAACGACGTTAGTGAGTTCTCCATCTGCATTTGTTTGAATTGTGAATTCTATTGGCTGGCAGCACACGTAACAATCTTCAATATAGGATTGGTCACCAGCCGAACAATCGATGGTTGTTTCAAATTCTTCCCCACAATAAGGGCAACTGATTGAGCGCGTTTCGATCATGATGTTTCCTCTAAAAAAATGCCAATGAGATCATTTAGAAAAAGCCAGCCTTGTTGGGTCGGGTGTATGGACGATAAATCATGGCTAATAAGTTTACGTTGCTCTGCAATGTCTAATCCTTTAGCAATTTGGTGAATGGGTAATCCCGTTCGTTCAGTAAACAAGCTTTTTGAGAAACCATTCTTTAATCTTAGTGCATTCATCATAAATTCAAAGGCAGCATCGTGGCGGCTTAGAACGGAGGTTCCGGTGACATGATTTTTAGTTTTGGCTGCGGCAAGATAGTTTTCAGGGTGTTTTTGTTTCCAACTTCGCGTGATATTTTGATCAGCCGCGCTACTAATTTTTGCATGTGCGCCTGCACCGATCCCAAGATAATCACCAAATTGCCAATAATTTAGATTATGTTGGCATTGCTTACCCTGTTTGGCATGTGCCGAGATTTCATAGTGAACATAACCTGCATCAGCAAGTAGATTTTCGCATTGGTCTTGTATCTTCCAACTGGTTTCATCTTCGGGTAATACAGGTGGGCTATGGTGAAATAAAGTATTGGGTTCAATGGTGAGTTGATAATGAGATATATGACTAGGAGACAAGGCAATGGCTTGTTGTATGTCAGCCATCGCAGTTTGCGTAGTTTGGCCGGGCAAGCCGAACATAAGATCTAAATTAAAATTATCAAAACCAGCGGCATGCGCAGATTCAGCTGCGTTAATTGCTTCTTTGCCACCATGAATTCGCCCAAGCGCTTTTAAATAGTCGTCATTAAAACTTTGGCAACCGATGGATAGACGGTTTATGCCAGCCGCTTTAAATTCCGCAAATTTGCCTGTTTCAAGTGTGCCGGGATTTGCTTCAAGTGTAATTTCTGCAAGCGGATCTAGGGCAAGGCGCATGCGTAAGCCTGCAATTAACTCATCGATGGCTTCGGCAGAAAATAAACTAGGCGTACCGCCACCGATAAAAATACTTTGTATTGGGCGGCCCCACACGCTGGGTAAGTCATGTTCCAGATCAGCAAACAGACTGGCTATGTATTCTTTTTCAGGTAACTGCTGAGTGCTACTGCTATGCGAATTAAAGTCACAATAGGGGCATTTACGCACACACCAAGGGATGTGGACATAAAGTGATAAGGGTGGCAGGGCTTTAAAATTGAACATTTACACATTGTACGCGTCTACATAGGCAGATTGGAGATCTTTGTCAGGAATATCTGACAGGATATGCGTAAACAATAATGATAGTATTAATTTATAGATAATACCTTTAAGGAAAAAATAGGATGATGAAAACTCGAGGATTAAGCTGCGTAGTAATGACTTTGGCGTTAGCCGGTGCGGTGTTAGGTCAGGTTCAAGCTGCTGATACAGTGCTTGATGATGATAAAAAGAAATTTAGTTATACATTAGGCTATCAAATTGCCCAAAATTTAGCGCGTCAGGGTGCATTACTGGATGCTGATGCAGCAGCTAAAGCCGTGCACGATGCTTTTTCAGGCAAGCCACCTGCTTTAACCGTTGAGGAAATGAAAGCGGTTGTTGCTAGAATCCAAGAACAAGCAATCCAGAAACATGGTGAGATTAGCAAGAAGAACTTAGCGACGGGTGAAAAATTCCTTGCAGAAAATACCAAAAAAGAAGGTGTGAAAACACTTGATAGCGGTCTGCAATATAAAGTTTTAATTAAGGGCGATGGCGAAATCCCTAAAGCTAATAGTACGGTTGTTGCACATTATGAAGGGAAATTAACAAACGGTACGGTCTTTGATAGTTCAATCAAACGCGGGAGTCCGGCAACATTTCCTGTTAACGGTGTTATTAAAGGATGGCAAGAAGCTCTACAACTAATGCCAACAGGCTCTAAGTGGCAAGTGTTTATCCCTGCTAACTTGGCATACGGTGAAAAGGGCGCAGGTGGTTCAGTTGGTCCGAATGAAACACTGATTTTTGATATTGAGTTAATCAGTATTAATTAGTATTACTTAGATTTATAAAAAACCGCAGCTTTAAGCTGCGGTTTTTTTATGCTTGCTTACTTGCAGCAACCAGCTCTTGTATGCGATCTGTACAAATAATTTCTAATGCCAAACGTAGTTTACCGCCAGGTATGACAAGCGTATTTGGTCGAGACATAAAGGCGTCATCAAACTTTTCAAGAAAGGCTTGAATTGGGTATTTATCCGGCTCACGAAAACGCACCACCAACATACTTTCTTCAGCAGTAGGCACATCCATGGCAACGAAAGGGTTAGACGTATCAACCAGTGGTACGCGCTGGAAATTAATGTCAGTTAAAGAAAATTGCGGTGTCATAAAATAAATATAATCTTGCAGGCGCCGTAAAATAGTACTAGTTGATTGCTCGGTATCAATGCCTTTAATTTTTCTATCGCGATGAATTTTTTGTATCCACTCCAGATTCACAACGGGTACAACGCCGATTAGAAAATCGACATATTGAGCAACATCGACACCTTTATTACTGTTACTTAAATTACGCCGTTCAACTACGACAGGGTTATGCGAGGAGCTCATACGACGACGGGTCCAAGTTTTAGAAATAACACCACCATGTAGTCCTTCGTAAATAAGTAGGTCAGAATCTATGGGGATGTTTTTTTCAGGTGTGAAGGTTCCGGGCTTTTGACCATGAAAGCCTTCTGTATCCTCATGTACGTAGTCACGTACTCTGCCAGTACCGTTCTTTCCATACTGCTTGAACAGTTTCTCTAATAAATCAAAGCGATTGGTATCAGGGCCAAAATGGCTGATTGGTTTTCCCTCAAGGTTTGCCTTATCAATAACGGTGGTCATTTCATCGCGTTCATAGCGCAAAAAACTATCGCCATCGATAAAAGTAGCATTAAGTTTTTCGCGCAGAAAAATTTCAGCAAAGGCATCACGAATGGTGCTGGTACCAGCGCCAGATGAGCCAGTAATTGCAATAACAGGATGAGAGACAGACATGCACTATTCCTAATTTGTAAGAATAGTTATTTAATGACAAGCTGCGCCTGTAGTAAAGGACTAATAGTTACCTAGAATGAGTACAGGCAATGAATTATTGTAGTGAATGTGGTGAAAAGGTTCATATTAGCATCCCGGAAGGTGATAACCGGCCGCGGCATATCTGTAACGAATGCGAAACAATACACTATCAAAACCCGAAAATGGTGGTGGGGTGTATCGTTGAACATGATGACAAAGTACTACTTTGTAAGCGCGCCATTGAGCCTCGTTACGGTTTATGGACCTTGCCAGCAGGTTTTATGGAAAATGATGAAACGACCATGCAAGCCGCTGCACGCGAAACTATCGAAGAAGCGGGCGCAGATGTCGAAATAACACAGCTCTACACTATGTTTAGTCTGCCGCATATTGATCAAGTGTATATATTGTACCGCGCGAAGTTTAAAGAAGTCGCTTTTGCTGCAGGCACAGAGAGCCTTGAAGTCGATTTATTTGCAGAAGCGGATATACCTTGGGATGAAATCGCGTTTCCAGTTATTACAGAAAGTTTAAAACGATTTTTTGCAGATAAAAAGTCAGGCCAGTTTCAGGCACATCATGGTGCAATGCTTAAGCAGGTAGAGGATGGAAAGATATCGTTTGATGTTACGGTGTTAAATGATCTCTGATCAACTTTTCAACGCGCAGCTGCTAAGACAGCAGCGTAAGATTAAAGTGCTCGAAAATAGCTTGTATCGCTGGATTTGTTTTAATGATGAACAAGCCATTCAAAGCTGTATGTTACTAAAGTACCCTGCTAAATTAATTCTACCTTACCAGCAGTTTATGATGATGTGGCAATTATTGTTGCCTGGAAGATTGCCGAAGCAGGCGTGTCTATTGGGTCTTGGCGGTGGCGATATTATTCGGTATCTACGAAAGCATTGGCCTTTAATGAATATTTTGGCGATTGATAAGGAACCAGCCATGGCAAAGTTGGCGAGTGAACATTTTTTTATTCAGCCAGACGACAGGCTTACTATTGAAATCGCAAAAGCAGAAAATTTTATAAAAAAGACTGGGCAATATGACTTGACCTTAATTGATCTTGTTACAGACAATCAACTACCTGATTTTCTTTTGACGCTTGATTTTTGGAATAGCTGTCATAAAAACGCAAGTAAAGATGGGGTTATAGTCCTCAATTTTATTTCAGATTCTGAAACAACTTTCGTGACATTGTTAGAAATATTGCGGGAGGTGTTTGGTAGCTTACCCTTCTGTTTGAGTGTGCCAGAACATAAAAATGTTGTGTTATTAATAAATTCATCCGAACAAAGAATACAAGACATTAATAAACTAAAACGACAAGCAGAAAAGCTTCAAAAGCAAAGTGAATTACCTTTTCAAGAATGCGTTGATATTTTGGCAAAAGATAACGAAGGTTTATTTATTTGAGTTGCAAAGTAAAGAAATAGCCTGGTAATTTAAATATTTGTATGAAAGTAATAAATTTACCAAGCTTAACATTCAGAATAAAACAGTATTTGAGATTAAGATGATTATTGAACCTACACTATCGCTATTAGAAAACCTGTATTGGATTACCTTGCTTGCAGTGATCGTTTCTTCTGCATCAGGCGTGCTTAAAGCAGGATTTAAACAATTAGATTTATTTGGCGTCATTATTATTGCCGTTGCAACGGGTCTTGGCGGCGGTTCATTGCGCGACATGTTGCTTGATAGGGATGTTTTCTGGATTAGTGATCAAATGTTTTTTATAGCATCAGTTGGTAGCGCAGCAGCCGTTTTTATTATTGCGAGATTGATGGTTGTGTCACCTAAGTTTTTTTTAGTTGCCGACGCAGCAGGTTTAGCAACATTTGGTGTTGCTGGCACATTGGTTTCACTGATGGCGGGCGCACCGCCGCTTGTGGCAAGTTTCATGGGCGTTATGACAGGTACGATGGGCGGTATTTTTCGTGATGTCTTGTGTAATGAAACGCCTGTGGTTTTCTTAAGTCCGCTTTATGCGACGGTATCTTGGATAGGGTCTTTGTTATTTATATTGCTTCTATATCTTAATTTTGAAATAACGGTTGCTGCAATTGTTTCTGGGCTTTGTATTTTCATATCCCGATTATTGGCACTTTATTATAATGTGAGCTTGCCGCGGTTCCGCTTTAAATCATAAATTTAATAATTAGGGTCAGAGTCAAAACTATTTAGGCAGCGGTATTATTATAATGTTTAAGTAGTTTTGACTCTGACCCTAAATATAAGGCAAAAAAAACGCGGCATAAGCCGCGTTTTATAAAAGCCGGCATGCAAAGGGGGAGAGGGGGGGAAAGCATGCCGGTTAAGTTTTTACAAACTATGATTAAATTATACGAATATTTTTCGATTAAGATAGGGGGTAAATGTTACATTTTGTGTCAAGATCAGACTGGTTTTGATAGCTACAAACAGATGATTGTTATTTAACTAACTGATAATTCTTAACAATCATTTCTGTTACGATTATTGTGTTATTTATTTTACAAGTTGCTTGGCAAGTAGTTTTAGAGCCCTTCCCCGATGACTTAGAGCGTTTTTTACATCACTGCTTAGTTCTGCAGAAGAGCAGTTATGCTCCGGTACATAGAACACTGGATCATAGCCAAATCCATTTTCACCTTGTGGTGCCTCAAGAATAAACCCTTCCCATGTACCTTGGCAGATGACCGGTGTTGGATCGTTTTCATGGCGCATGTAAACAAGCAGGCATTGAAATCGAGCAGTACGTTTTTCTTTAGGTAAGCCTTCAAGTGCCTGCAGTAATTTATTGAGGTTGTCTGCATCGCTGGCGCCGTCACCAGCATAGCGTGCCGAGTAAATACCGGGTGCGCCTTGTAGGGCATCAACTTCAATCCCAGAGTCGTCAGCGATGGCCGGTAGGCCACTGTGTAATGCCGCGTTGCGTGCTTTTAGGATCGCATTTTCGACAAAGGTGAGGCCAGTTTCTTCAACTTCTTCAATATCAAATTCTGCTTGAGGCAGTACATTGATCGACATGCTTGAAAACATGTCATTGAACTCACGAACCTTGCCTTTGTTGTTACTGGCGAGTACAAATTTCTGCACAGTATTAACCTTCTAACGCTTCACGCTGGCATTTAATTAAATCACTGATACCTGATTCTGCCAATGCCAACATGCTATCGAGTTCACTTCGCTTAAAAGCAACACCCTCTGCGGTGCCTTGTATCTCAATAAACTCACCTGCATCGGTCATAACGACGTTCATGTCAGTTTCAGCATTGCAGTCCTCTGGGTAGTCTAAATCAAGCACGGCTTCACCATTGTAAATACCGACAGAGACAGCGGCCATCATGCCAAGTAACGGGCTAGTTTTAATGATGCCTTTAGCTTGCATGTGTGCAATGGCATCAGCGAGCGCAACATAGGCGCCGGTGATAGATGCTGTGCGAGTTCCGCCATCAGCTTGAATAACATCACAGTCGATGTTGATGCTGTTTTCCCCGAGGGCTTTCATATCAACAGCAGCACGCAGCGAGCGACCAATCAAACGTTGAATTTCCATGGTACGGCCACCTTGCTTACCACGGGCAGCTTCTCGGCCCATGCGCTCAGTCGTCGAGCGAGGTAGCATGCCATATTCGGCTGTGACCCAACCTTGTTCTTTACCGCGGAGGAAACCAGGAACACGTTCACTGACACTGGCATTACACAAAACTTTGGTATCACCACATTCGATTAGGACGGAGCCTTCTGCATGCTTGGTATAATTGCGGGTAATTTTAATTTGACGTAGTTCATCATTGGCTCGACCACTTGGGCGCATAGTGTAGTTCCTTAATTCAGGGTTAATTCGTTGATTAGATATTATTTGCTGCCGGCATCATAATCCATTTCGTTCTGATAATCTTCAAGTGCTTGTGTGATCTCTGCCACGGCATGGTCAACGTTATCAGTTTCAATGGATGAGTGGCTTTGTTTTATCGGCGTTGCAGTCGCATGGGTGGCAAAGTTTTTAATGCGCAGTGCGATAGCGCTGATGTTGTCACTTTGTGGGTAGCTACTGGATTCTGCGACAGAAGCTAGGTTGTTAATGGCTTTTTCTAAATTTTTCTGTTCAGTAATATCACGCAATGATTCTTGATTGATAGCGGTCCAAAAACCATCACTGCAAAGAATGAAAATATCCTGTTCATTCAGGACTTCCATGTTGCCATAGCTAATATTGGGAACATGCTCATTACCACCTATGCACTGTGTGATATAGCTGCGTTTGGGGTGGGTCAGCATATCGGCTTCACTGATGAGCCCCTGACTAAACAGATCTTCGACATAGGAGTGATCAATGGTTCGTGCAAGAATTTTACTTTCGCGAATTAAATAAAGTCGACTGTCACCAACGTGCGCCCAATAAGCTGATTGTCCCTGTAAAATACAGACTACACAGGTGGTGCGTGGATCTATTTTCTTTTTAGAATGATTGGCTTGTTCACAAATGATTTTATGCGCAGCGTTAATGGCTTTATCGAGAAACACTTTAGGGTTTGATAAAGGTAAAGTCACTTTGCGAAAGAAACGTTCCAGCGTATCAACAAAAATTTGTGCTGCCACCGCACCACCACGATGCCCACCCATGCCATCAGCAACGACGAGCAGAACCGACTGGTCACGCTCGACTACCACAAGTCGATCTTCATTTGTTTCGCGGTTGCCAAGCCGGTTGAGTTGAGTGATTTCTATTTCCATATCGACGAATTTTTAAGCAGACGCTTCCTTGTGTTCCCAGCGGGGTAAGACTTTTAATAATTCTGCAGCGCTTTGTGGGCGCAGCAGTGGATCAACCTCCATTGCCCAATCAATCGCTTTGAGTAATTTTTCAGGATATTTTTTTTGGTAAACTTCAACGGCCGGTTTCATTGTATCGTTTTCATGCCGCTTAGTTGCTTCTGGCGGGGTGCGGTGATCAATGCAATTTCGCATGCTCGCGCCAACAGCGTAAATATCCGTCCAAGGTCCAACGTATCCACTGTTATTGTATTGCTCTATGGGTGAAAACCCAGGGGTAATTACTTGAGTAAACTGGCTACTGCGGGTTTGCATGATGGTGTGTACCGCACCGAAATCAAGCAATAGTGGGCTGCCGCCTGGCCGCAAATGCACATTACTGGGTTTAATATCCAGATGTAACATGCCTGTTGTATGAATCATTTGCAGCCCATCAAGCAGCGCAGGAAAAACGGTTAGCAAAAATTGCTCACTGAGAAAGCCACGATGCTTCTTGATGTAACTGTGTAAGTTATGACCTTGTTCAAAGACCATGACGATATAGACAGTACCATTGGCACTGAAGAAATTAATGACGTCTACAATATTGGGGTGCTTTAAACCGGCAAGTGCTTTGGCTTCTTTTAGAAACAAGTTACGACCGTGGCTGAAATATTCTGACGTTTCATTGCCTCTTGCTACCACGCGCATTTCAGCATCACGCCGTGCTAATTTGGAGGGCATATATTCTTTAAGAATAACGCGCTGTCCGCTTTCTACTTCCTTTGCCAGATAAACGAAGCTGAAGCCGCCACGACTGAGCGTCTTGCTGATAACATAGTTATCAATGCGGGTATCGTTAGGTAAGCTTTTGGCCGTCAAATTCATTAATTTGCGTGTGCATTCGTCCGTCTAAGCATAAAGCCTAGCACATGTTAAAAATAAAGCCCTTAAATAAGCTTGATTCAGGTTAAACTGATGGCCAAATATGAAGAGTAGGAAATGAGTATGATCCGCAGTATGACCGCTTTTTCTCGTTGCGACCGCAGCACAGATTGGGGCACGCTAAGCTGGGAAGTCCGCACCGTCAATCATCGTTATCTGGAGCCAAGCTTTCGGATGCCAGAAGAACTGCGAGCGATTGAAAGCAAAATTCGTGAACGCCTGATTAAACGCTTAGGGCGAGGCAAAATAGAATGTAATTGCCGTTTTCAGGCTCAGCAAAGCAGTGAGACAAATCTAACTATTAATACTGAACTGGCGAAGAAAGTGGTTGAGACCAGTCGTGAAATTGATCATATGCTCTATAACAGTGCAGCAGTGAATGCGATGGATATTCTACGCTGGCCCGGTGTGATTGATACCGGTTCGGCTGACTGGGAAAATTTACGCAAGCAATCACTCGAATTATTTGATGAGGCGCTGGATGATCTCATTGCCACCCGTGAACGCGAAGGCGAGCGCTTAAAAGCCATGATCATCGAGCGATTAGATGCGATGGCCGTGATCGTGACGGATGTGCGAAAATGGATCCCGGATATTATTAAGGCGCAACGAGACAAGATTATTGAGCGCCTGTCGGGTTTAGATGTGGAATTGGACGATGCTCGGCTTGAGCAAGAAGCCGCGGTGCTGGTTCAAAAGATGGATGTCGATGAAGAAATGGACAGACTAGCGGTGCATCTGGATGAAGTACGACGGAATATGCAAGCTGATAAACCGGTTGGGCGACGACTGGATTTCTTAATGCAGGAGCTGAACAGGGAAGCCAACACATTAGGCTCAAAGTCGATTAATATAGATACAACGCGCGCATCGGTTGACCTAAAAGTGTTAATCGAACAGATGCGTGAGCAAATTCAGAACATAGAATAGAAATGGTTATAGGAACTATGCAAAATAACTCAAATTCATCTGTGGGGACGTTATATATTATTTCTGCCCCATCAGGGGCGGGTAAAACCTCATTGGTGCATGCCTTGGTGGAACGTGATCATAAAGTTATGGTCTCGGTGTCACATACCACCCGTGCAATGCGCGAAGGCGAGGTAGATGGCACGCATTACAACTTTATTAATGTGGAAACCTTTAACCAGATGGTTGAAAAAGGCGTGTTTTTAGAACATGCGCAGGTATTTGATAATTTTTATGGCACTTCACGGGAATGGGTCGAAGCCCGTTTGGCGGAAGGCATCGATGTGATTCTTGAAATTGACTGGCAAGGAGCTCGGCTGGCACGTGAAGCATTTGGTGATTCCACCGGGATTTTCATTTTGCCACCTTCACGGCAGGCGCTGGAAGAGCGCTTAAAAGGACGTGGCCAGGACAGTGATGAGATCATTGCTCGTCGAATGCGCGATGCGGTGAGCGAAATTGAGCATTTCGATGAATTTGACTATTTGGTCGTCAATGATGACTTTGATGGCGCTTTAGACGAATTAGCGGCTATTTTTGTGGCTGGGAGGCTAAAACACGAGAAAAAACAGCCACAAATAGCCGATATGATCGCTGAATTGCTGGCATGAGCACACTGATTTAAGTACAATCCTCCGTCCCGTTATTCTATTTTAGAATGACTTGCCGGATAAAGTGGCTAACTGTATATCTTTTGGAGAAGAGCATGGCGCGCGTTACTGTAGAAGACTGTCTTGATAATGTTGATAACCGTTTTGATTTAGTGATGGTTGCGACTCGCCGAGCACGTCAATTGACCAATGGCAAACAAGCTTTGGTTGAAATCGAAAAAGATAAGCCAACAGTGGTTGCTTTACGTGAAATCGCCGATGGCCTTATTAGCAACGATATTATGGATAAAATCGAATCTGATGCCAGCGCTGCTGCTGAAGCCGCTGCACTAGAAGCTGAAGCAAATATGGATGCTGAATTTCCTTCACCTTCTGAATAACTTTTTAGGCCTTTACACTCCGCGCTTCGCCCCACACAATAGTTGATATTGATGGGCATTTCCCATAAGGAGGCGAAGGTGTTTCTGATTAGTGACCTGTGCGAAATGCTCGAAGAGTATTTGGAGCATGATCAGGTTAAAGAAATCTACAACGCCTACCTATTTGGAGCGGAAGCTCATAAGGGGCAACATCGCCTATCTGGCGAGCCTTATATTTATCACCCGATTGCTGTTGCACAGATTCTTGGCGAACAGCGCATGGATCATAAAACCATCATTGCGGCTATTTTGCATGATGTCATTGAAGATACCCCAACCATAAAAGAACAGATCAGTGAAATATTCGGCGAAGACGTTGCCGAATTGGTGGATGGCGTAAGTAAGTTGACGCAGATTCAATTTGAAACCAAGGCAGAGCAACAAGCCGAAAATATTCGCAAAATGATGTTGGCGATGACGCGTGATATTCGTGTCATTTTAATCAAGCTCGCTGACCGCTTACATAATATGCGCACATTGGGTCATATGCCCGCAGAAAAGAAACGACGTATTGCACGTGAGACGCTAGATATATACGTGCCGATTGCGAGCCGCTTGGGTATGAACAGCTTGCGGATAGAGCTTGAAGAGCTTGGCTTTAAATCCATGTACCCAATGCGTTATGCCGTTTTAGATAATGCACTGAAAAAAGCACGCGGCAATCGCAAAGAAATCGTCAGCAAGATCGAAACTGCAATTAAGCGGCGTTTATTTCAAGAAGATCTCATCGGTGATGTGGTTGGGCGTGAAAAACATCTCTACAGCATTTACGAAAAAATTAAAAACCGTGTGTCATCATTATCTGAAGTGTTTGATGTTTACGCATTTCGTATTGTGGTCGACACGGTTGACGGTTGTTACCGCACACTAGGTGTAGTGCATAACCTTTACAAACCCGTCCCCGGTAAGTTTAAAGATTACATTGCGATCCCTAAAACCAATGGTTATCAATCATTGCATACCGTTTTGTTTGGACCATATGGTGTTCCGATTGAGGTGCAAATTCGTACCCGTGAAATGCATACTGTCGCTGAAAATGGCATTGCCGCACATTGGCGTTATAAAACAGGCGATGCGATAGGCTCGACTGATCATGTTAGGGCGCGTGAATGGCTGCGTAATATTCTTGAGATGCAGAAAAGTGCCGGCGACTCACTAGAGTTTATTGAAAACCTTAAAATTGATTTATTCCCGGATGAAATTTACGTATTCACACCAAAAGGTAAAATCATGGAAATGCCGCGTGGCGCAACCGCTGTCGATTTTGCATATGCAGTACATACTGATATTGGTAATTCTTGTGTGGCGGTTAAAATTGATCGTCGATTAGCACCATTACGCACACCGCTTTGGAATGGTCAGCATGTTGAAATTATCACTGCGCCTAATGCGCGACCTAACCCAGCGTGGTTAAATTTTGTGATTACAGCAAAAGCGCGTTCAAATATTCGTCATTTCCTTAAAAACATTCAACATGATGAAGCGATTCAACTAGGCCAGCGTTTAATGGATAAAGCACTGTCTGTCTTCGGCACAGAGTTTAATGATATCCCTAAACGCCGTATGAATAAGTTGCTAAAGCAGTATGGGTTTAAAAAGCCGGATGAGTTACTTGCCGATGTAGGCTTGGGAACGCGTATGGCCCAGTTAGTCGCACGCGCTTTAGTACCGGAAGAAACAGCAATGATCGAAAGTCCTGCAGGCGAACCGGGATCACCAACGCTAACCATCAAAGGTACAGAAGGGATGTTGGTGAATTTTGCCAAATGCTGCCATCCAATCCCCGGTGATTCGATTGTTGGTTTTTTAAGTTCGGGGCGCGGTATTGTTGTGCATCATGAGACTTGTAAGAACGTTGGTGATTTTCGTAAACACCCTGAAAAATGGATTGATGTTCAATGGGAAGATGACATTGAAGGTGATTTTCTCGTTGCTTTGCGTGTTGAAGTCTCGAATCAACGTGGTTCACTCGCAACGATTGCAGCCGCTATCTCTGATAAAGGTGCGAACATTGAAAATGTAGAGATGGAAGAACGTGAAGGGAAGTACAGCACAATGAACTTTACGCTGAGTGTTAAAGATCGTCATCACCTTGCGCAAATTATGCGCCATATTCGCGTAAACAAAGAAGTTATGCGTATTGTACGTAAATAAAAAAATAAAATCGGGGAGGCCACATGGCACGTAAAATCATTTCCACAGAAAATGCACCACAAGCAATCGGTACTTATTCACAAGCTGTAAAAGTTGATAACACTGTTTACTTATCAGGTCAGATCCCATTAATTCCTGAATCGATGGAATTAGTTGATGGTGATATCGAAGCGCAGATAATACAAGTATTTGAAAATCTGCAAGCGGTAACGGATGCTGCCGGTGGCGATTTTTCTCACGTGGTGAAATTAAATGTATTTTTAACCGACCTTGCTAATTTCCCTGTTGTGAACGAAGTCATGGCGCGTTATTTTACTGAACCTTACCCCGCGCGTGCAGCGATTGGTGTAGCAGCATTGCCCAAAGCAGCAGAAGTAGAAATGGATGCTGTATTGGTTATTGAATAATAAACTATCAAGATGAGCGCCGATCCGGCTTCAATTTCTGTTACGGCATTACGCGGCGTTGGCAACAAAGTTGCCGAGAAGCTAGCGCGTCTTAATATTTATACTTTACAAGATGTCTTATTCCATTTGCCTTTTCGCTATGAAGATCGAACTCGCGTTGTACCTATGGGAAGTCTACGACCGGGCGATGCCGCGGTCATACAAGGTGAGGTTTTATTAACCGAAATTAAATTTGGTCGGCGACGAAGTTTACTGTCTCGCATTAGTGATGGAACTGGCACATTGACATTACGTTTTTTTCATTTTAATGCGGCACAAAAAGCTAGTCTTGAACGTGGCGCAGTGGTGCGTTGTTTCGGGGAGGCACGCAAAGGTGCATCGACACTGGAACTGGTTCACCCTGAATATAAAATTGTTGGTGCCAATTTTAACAATGAAGTTGAAGAGCACTTAACCCCTGTTTATTCAACCACCGATGGTGTGCATCAACTTAAGTTACGCGATCTGACAGAACAGGCATTAAATTACGTAGATGATTTGCATGAATGGTTGCCCGACGTTCTACTCAATAAATTATCGTTACCAAAATTAAGTGATGCGATCCGTTGTTTACATCGACCAGCTACGGATATTTCAGTCCACGCACTAACTGACTCGCGACATCCAACCCAACAACGTTTGGCCTTTGAAGAGCTATTGGCACAGCATTTAAGCATGCGCCAATTACGTGAGCGAATGCAGTCTCATCATGCGCCGGCACTCAAAGTAACAGGAAAATTACAGCAAGGATTTTTAGAGGCATTAGAATTTTCTTTGACAGGTGCACAACAGCGCGTTGTAAATGAAATTCAAAAAGATTTACAACGTGATGTGCCGATGCAGCGTTTGGTACAGGGCGATGTGGGCTCAGGGAAAACCGCCGTCGCAGCATGCGCGGTATTGACGGCGATAGAAGCGGGTTATCAGGTTGCGATGATGGCGCCAACAGAGTTATTAGCTGAACAACATTATAAAAGTTTTCAGCAATGGCTTGAACCCATGGGGCTAAATGTTGCGTGGCTCTCGGGTAGTGTAAAAACCAAACCACGCAGAGAATCATTGGCCAATATTGAAGAGGGTTCGGCGCAGTTAATTGTGGGAACGCATGCCTTGTTTCAAGATGAGGTGATTTTTTCTAAATTAGGTTTAGTGATCATTGATGAGCAGCATCGTTTTGGTGTGCATCAACGTTTAGCTTTACGCGAAAAAGGTAGCAGCGAAGGCGGACATCCTCATCAACTCATTATGACAGCCACGCCAATCCCTCGAACCTTGGCGATGACTTTCTATGCAGATTTAGATAGTTCAGTCATAGATGAAATGCCTCCAGGACGCACGCCCGTGACGACGGTGGTCATTCCCGATAGTCGACGCAATGAGGTTGTTCAGCGTGTGGAACAGGCTTGTAAGTTAGGCCGTCAAGTTTATTGGGTGTGTACTTTGATTGAAGAATCAGAGGCATTGCAATGCGAGGCAGCTGAAGATACGGCAAAAAGTTTGGCAGAAGCATTACCGAATTTAACGGTAGTGTTAGTGCACGGGCGGATGAAAGCAGCTGACAAAGAAGCCGCTATGCTTGATTTCAAACAAGGCAAGGTCGATTTGCTGGTGGCGACCACCGTGATTGAAGTCGGTGTTGATGTGCCCAATGCGAGCTTAATGGTCATAGAAAATGCAGAGCGATTTGGTTTAGCACAGTTGCACCAGTTGCGCGGGCGAGTTGGACGTGGTCGTCATGAGAGTAGTTGTGTTCTGCTCTATAAAAATCCGCTTTCGCGTAAGGCGCGCGATCGTTTGGCAGTAATGCGGGAAACCACAGATGGCTTTGAGATCGCAAGGCATGATCTAGAGCAACGCGGCCCTGGTGAAGTGTTGGGCACACGCCAGACAGGTTTGGCTGAAATGCGCATTGCTGATTTGTTGCGTGATCAAGATTTACTACCGCTAGTAGAGGAAGCGGCAACTGAGCTTTTTCAGCATTGGCCTGATCACGTTGATCCTTTAGTTAGACGTTGGATAGGGGATGCGGCGCGTTATGCGGATGTTTAAGTTGTTACGCTATCAGGTACGCTTTCCTGCTCAGCACTCGTTCTGCGAACGAGCGGAATTTCGCAGGAAAGCGTACCTGATAGCGGCTATGAAGCTGGAGAAGGGCATTGCGAAGGTTTTAAGTTGGCGTGATATGGTATGCGGCAAGTTAATTGAGCCGTTATATTAAAAATGCATCATCGAGAGCCGGTTTGGCATCAACAAGGTCATATTTTACGCAGTCGAGTGCCGCTGGATTGGTGGCGTTGGTTGATCGACCCCACTTCATTAACTAAACGGCTTCAGCAAGCATGCAATGGCCAGTTCCGCGTTGAGGTTGTTCGGCAATCTTGGGTGGTGCCTCATCATAATGAATCTCGTTGCATGGGCTTACCTGAAGGTCGACGTGCATTACTGCGCGAGGTGTTCCTTTACTGTGATGATAAGCCGTGGGTTTTTGCCCGAACGGTGATCCCGATATCAACCTTGTCTGGCCGGGAAAGGCGCTTGATGCACCTTGGTAATAAACCTTTAGGTGCGGTGTTATTTGCTGATCCTGGTATGCAGCGCAGTGCCGTTGAGCTGGCATGTATTGGGTCAGGGCAAAAACTCTATAAACAAGCCACGCAACGATTGTCGAAAAAGCCGAAGAGTATTTGGGGACGTCGCTCAGTATTTAAGCTGCACGACAAACCATTATTAGTCAGTGAGATTTTTCTTCCAGAGATTCCTAATCATCCCTAAAGATTATAAAATTGGTTTGATTCATTAAGCTTGGCATAATCAACCCTATGCAAAATCCACTACACATTCTCAGTAAATTTTATCAGCAACAATTTTCGCGTCGAACACGAGAGCGCATCACACAATATGTCTTGTTAACAAGGTTGAATCGACCTATTGGCATTTATTTACTGCTTTGGCCGACACTCTGGGCGTTATTTATTGCGGCGAAGGGTTGGCCTTCTTTAGGCGTTAGTATTGTCTTTATATTAGGTGTGATTCTAATGCGTTCGGCAGGTTGCGTGATAAATGACTACGCTGACCGAAAGATAGATAAGCACATTACACGTACCAAAGATCGTCCCATCACATCGGGTCGAGTATCCGAGAAAGAAGCCTTATTGTTGTTTATTGGCCTTTGTTTTACAGCCTTTGTTCTCGTGTTGTTCACGAATCTTTTAACGATTCGTTTATCGATCGCTGCCGTGGGGCTCGCTGCACTTTATCCATTTATGAAACGTTATACCTATTTGCCACAGGTATTCCTTGGTTTGGCATTCGGTTGGGCTGTGCCAATGGCTTTTGCCGCGCAAACTGGGGAAGTGCCGCTCATTGCATGGTTGTTGTTAATTGGCACAGTTCTGTGGGCAACGGCCTATGACACGATGTACGCAATGGTCGATCGAGCAGATGATCTTAAAGTTGGCGTCAAATCGACCGCTATCTTATTTGGTGAGGCAGACAGGTTGATTATTGGTGTACTCCAGCTGTTACTAGTGGCGGTATTGTTACTTGTCGGGCGACAAGCTGAATTGGGTGCTATCTACTTCCTGGGGTTAGGCGTGGCAAGTCTATCTTTACTATATCAGCAAAAGCTAATATTTGATCGCAAGCCTGACGACTGTTTGAAAGCTTTTTTACATAATAATTGGTTTGGGATGGCCATTTTTTTGGGAATTTTGGGCGATTATAGCGTGGCCTAAACTTGGAAAAACGGGCTTAACAAGCTATTTTATATATTGACAACAATAGTTTGCTATGTGAACCTTAGAAACCACTTTAGTTATAAGGCCTTACAAACTGTAATATTTACTAAAATAGTTGTCACGGTATCCGATGCCATGGTGGTACTTTTTATTAATAACCAGTAACAGGCTGGTTTAACCGAGGGCAACATTCTGTTTTCGTTACTAAAGCGTAAAACAAAAAGTAAGGGGTTGGTCGGGGTATCATTAGACTCTGATGGGGTAGCTATCGCTCAGATTGTTCGAGATGAAACAGATATTCCTAGGTTAGAAGTTTGTCATTTTACGCCACTTGAAGACGCGGATGACGTTTCTGCCAAAATAACTCAGCTTGTCTCCGAATATGATCTTGATAATAGTCGTTGTTCTTGTGTCATGGACACACACTCACATAGTTTACTTTTAATTGAAGCCCCCGATGTGCAACCTGCAGAATTAAAAGCAGCAGTGCGTTGGCGGATTAAAGATTTAATTGATTTTCACATTGATGATGCGGTCATTGATGTTTTTGAGATTCCTGAACAAGGGGCTACGCCCGGACGAGCACGCTTAATGTATGCCGTGGCAGCACGGGCATCTAAGATTCATAATAATGTCACTAAGTTGGAAAAGACCGCTTTAAAATTAGATACGATTGATATTCCTGAACTAGCTATCCGAAACATAACCTCCCTGCTAGATGATGACGTACGCGGTGTTGCCTTTTTATATTTGGCAGCAGATTCAGGTCTCATTACGTTAACAAGACAAGGCTCGCTCTATCTGTCGCGTAATATTGATGTGGGTTCAAAGAAAATGCTGCCAGGTGTTGGTGACGGTGATTTACACCCGCAAACAGAACAATCGTTAGATAAAATTGTTCTAGAAGTACAACGGTCATTAGATTATTACGAAAGTCATTTTTCGCAGCCGCCGATAACATCATTAGTTATTGCACCAATGGAGCAGGAGATTGCAGGTATTTTACCTTACTTATCTGCGAATTTAGGTATTGCGGTAAGTATGCTTGATTTTAGTACCATCCTCGAAAGTGATGAATCGATTACAAAAGAATCACAGGTAAAAAGTTTGTTGGCAATTGGCGCAGCATTACGCTTTGAGCAAAAGGTGTTATAGCCATGGCGATTCAGCAGCAAATAAACTTATACCAGCCACGCTTCCGTAAGCAGGAAAAAGTATTTTCATCGTCTTCTATGTTCGTGGTATTGATTGCAGCCATTGTAGTGATGATAGGTGTTTATGGTTATGCGAAATGGAATGTCGTTGCCTTAGCCGATGAAAAACGTAAATCACAAAAACAGCAAATTAGCGAAATTCAACGTCTTGACGCGCTTACTATAAAATATCCGGTTAAACAAAAAAGCCGCTTGATAGAACAACAATTAAAAGATTTACAAAATGAAAGAAAAGCCAAGGAATACCTTGTCAATACATTATCAGGTAGGACTATAGGTAACAGTAATGGTTTTTCTTCTTACTTTTCGGGGATTGCGCGAAAGAATATAAAAGGCATGTGGATACGCCGGCTTGAGCTAGATAATGGTGGCGATGTCATTGGTATTTATGGGAGCACGATTAAACCTGAGTTAGTGCCACAGTTCTTGCAAGCCTTGTCCGAAGAAGAAAGTTTTTCAGGAAGTCAGTTTCAAATTTTTAATATGCAACTGGATGAAAAAGATAAAGCTAAAATTAATTTTTCATTGAGAACGATTTCTTCAGGTGATGAAAAATGAAACAGCGTATGGAACAACTGGCACACTGGATTGACGACCAAAGCCTTCGTGAACGCAGCTTAATTTTGTTTGCAGTAATTGTTGCGATATTTTTAATTTGGGAAAAAGTGTTACTTGATCCGTTAGCGAGCCAGGCTAAACAGTTAAACATTGAAATTAAAAAACAAAATAAAGATTTAGCGCGTGTTCGCGAACAACAAGTTGTCGTATTAGAGCGCGCGGGTAGTAATCCAGATGCACAAACACTGGAAGATATAGAGACATTACGCAACGCTATGAAGGTTCTTAATGAGCGGTTAAGACAAATGACTGTGGATTTAATTGATCCGGCGAAAATGGCACAGGTACTAGAAGAGGTTTTAACGCGAGAAACAGACCTAAAATTAATACGCGTTGAAGCGCTGTCACCCAAGCCTTTGGGAGAGAGTAAAGTACTGGATAAAAATACAAACAAGCGTAGTAAGGCGGCATTGCCGGGTGTCTACCAGCATGCATTGCAAATTGAATTTCAAGGTTCTTATTTAAGTACATTAAATTATATGCAGGAGCTTGAAAAGCTTTCACAGCAATTTTACTGGGGAAGTGTCGACTTCAGTGTTGAGGAATACCCGAAGGCACATGTGATTATCACGATAAAAACCTTAAGTCTGAATGAGGCGTGGATTGGTGTTTAGAGCACAACGACAAGCTGTTATACGGGTGCTAAGTACTATTGTTACTTGCGGTTTGTTTGTTACACAGTCGGTAAATGCGCAATTAGATGATCCGACATTACCGCCTAATATTCCAAGTATTGTCGCAGGCAAGGTTGAACAAGAAGCAGGATGGAAATTGAGTTCAGTGCTTGTTTCATCACAGCGCAATATTGCCATTATCAATGGTCAGTCAGTGCAGGTGGGTGATGAGCTGGCGGGTGCAAGAATTCAGAGCATTAACGAGAATATTGTAAAATTAAAATATCGTGGCGAAATACTTCGACTGGAATTATATCCAGTTACAGTGAAAACTGTACGAGAAAAGTAAGACCAACAAGGGTAGAAATACAATGATTCAAAAACATAGACAAAAATCTGTGGTCATAAAAAAGATGCTACTAATGAGTATCACGTTGATGGTTTCATTGTCTGGCTGCTCTACATCAGGACCTTTAAGTAACAGCACCACAGATGACATTGATAAAGCGCTAGAAGAAACAGTCGCTGCGTCACAGCCAAATACGGAAACGCCGCAATCGGTGAGTGATGCATTGTTGCCGCCTATTAGTTTTAATGCTCCTGCTGAGGCCGAAATACCAGAAGTGCATTTTGATATTGGTGTGGATAATGCGCCTGCTTCCACGTTCTTCATGGGGTTGGTTGAGGGGACGCCCTATAATATGGTGGTACACCCTGACGTGGCTGGACAAATTTCACTGAAACTAAAAGATGTCACCATCCCTGAAGTAATGGCAGTACTGCGTGATGTTTATGGTTATGAATACACTTTACAAGATAGCTTGTACCAAGTTTTGCCTAGGAGAATGCAGTCAAGAATTTTTCAAGTTAATTACCTAAATGTAAAACGCATAGGTAAGTCTCAGACTCGAGTAAGCTCAGGCCAAATTTCGCAACCATCCGCTAGTTCTTCCTCTTCAGGTGGAAGTGGCAGCAGTAGCGGTAGCAGCGATAGCACAACACAAAATGCGACTTCTCAATCGCAATTATCAGGCAGCAAAGTTGAAACAGAATCCGAAGCAGATTTTTGGTCTGAGCTGCGCGTTGCATTGCAAGCAATTGTAGGTAGCGAAGATGGTCGGAACGTCATTATTAACCCGCAGTCAGGCGTTGTCGTCGTTAGAGCGCTTCCTTCAGAGATAAGAGATGTATCTTTATTTTTAGGCACCACGCAAGAAGTCGTTGAACGACAGGTGATTCTTGAAGCAAAAATAATAGAAGTTGAATTAAGCGATGGATTTCAGTCAGGTATTAACTGGACAGCACTAGGACGTCCTGGACCAGGGAAAACTGCCCTTGGCGCGCAGTCTGGGGGTGGCAGTATTTTTGATGGTACAGGCACCACGGCTGCGGCTGGTAGTAATGTTAATTTACAACCTGGTGTTGCACCGTTTAGTGGAATTGTCGATACAGCTTTTGGTGGTGTTTTCTCACTTGCACTTAATTTAAATGATTTTACTGCTTTTATTGAGTTGCTTGAAACACAGGGTAATGTTCAGGTGCTTTCTAGTCCGCGGGTATCAACAATTAATAATCAGAAAGCGGTCATTAAGGTTGGGAGTGATGAATTTTTCGTGACAGGGGTTACTAACACTACGGTAACAGGTACCACAACAACGAGTTCACCAACGGTTATATTAACGCCGTTCTTCTCAGGTATTGCGCTCGATGTGATTCCTCAAATTGATGAAGATGAAAACGTCATTTTACATATTCACCCGACAGTAAGTGAAGTTGCAGAACAGGTTAAGACATTTACGATTGGTGGCGAAATACAAAGCCTACCGTTAGCGCAAAGCAGCGTACGTGAATCAGACAGTATCGTACGCGCAAAGTCTAACCAAATTATCGTCATCGGTGGGTTGATGCAAAACTCGACAAGAGACCGGATTGGCGGTACGCCTATTTTGAGTTCTCTACCCGTTGTCGGACCTTTATTTAGACACACAGTAGAATCAACGCGTAAGAGCGAATTGGTGATTCTACTTCGACCGGTTGTTGTAAATACCCCAGCAGCGTGGAAGAGCACAATTCAGCAGTCAGTCAAACGACTTAAAACACTAAATGGAGCTGGACGGTAAAGGTATGTACCTTGAACACTTTTCGTTGAGCGAACAACCTTTCTCAATCACGCCTGACACAGGTTTCTATTTTAATAATCCAACACACCAACAAGCGATGAATGTGTTGCAAGTCGCACTGCGCAGCGGTGAAGGGTTTATAAAAATAACGGGCGAAGTCGGTACGGGTAAAACCTTGTTATGTCGTCAGCTTTTAAACCAATTATCGAATGACGATCAATATGTCACGGCCTATCTGCCAAATCCCAACTTAGGTCCATCTGCACTGAATCTAGCATTAGCAGAAGAAATGGGCCTGGACTGCTCCAAAAATCTTAATCAGCATCATGTGCTTAAATTAATTAACCAACGTTTAATCGAATTGACCTCAGAAGGTAAGAAGGTTGTGTTGTTGATTGATGAAGCTCAGGCAATGCCAGAAAAATCGCTAGAAGCAATACGTTTGTTAACAAATTTAGAAACTGAAAAAAGTAAGTTATTACAGATAGTCCTTTTCGGCCAGCCAGAATTAAACGATATGCTAGAAAGCCCCTCAATCCGACAATTAAAACAGCGCATTGTCTTTTCATATGCTCTGGAGCCTATGTGTAAAGATGGTGTTCAGGCCTATCTGGCTCATCGGTTACTAACCGCCGGTTACGCGGGCGTACCATTATTTAGTGGCCGCGTGCTGGAACAAATCTATTTGGCAAGTCGTGGGATCCCGCGACTTATAAATATACTTGCACACAAATCGTTAATGGTGGCTTATGGGCAAGGCGCAAAGAAAGTTTTACCGAAACATATGCAAGCCGCAGTAGATGACACAGAAGATGCAAGTTCCGCTAATAACAGTAAACACCGTTGGATGGTTGGTATGTCAGGTATTGCAGCATCAGTTTTGATTGCACTGGGGATTTATTTTTATATGGTACGACTGTCATGAGCATTATTAACCAAATGCTTAAAGATCTAGAACGTCGTCGTGCAGCGGGTTTTGATAATAATACCGGAATGCTTGATGATCTTGATGCAGGTGCTGCAGATGAGCAGCCCGTAACTAAAGGTAGTAACGTTTGGCCAGTGTTTTTTGTTTTTCTGCTGATTGCGATTATAAGTACGTGGCTTTACCTGTCAGGAATCTTTCAGTCAGATAAAAAAATTGTTGATCCAATTACAAGAGTTGAATCAGGGTCAGTCACCGTTGTTGAATCCGAACCAGTAAAATTGTTAAAGCCTGAACCAGAAGTCTACAAAAGTGTAGTTCAGGAAATTACTGTTGAAGAAGAAAAGGTTTTACCAATTGTTACGGATGATGAAAACACTCAGCTAACTAATTCAGGTGCTGTTTCACCAGTAGTAGAGGTAACTTCGTCTCAGGTAGATAATGAAATAAAAATTTCTAACATTGCGCCATCTCCTTTACATGCGACCGGTGAACGAGAAGTTATAACTGTTTATGGCAGTGGTTTTGTTGCACCAATAAGTGTGACCGTGGAATGGGATGATGGTCGCGCTTTTAAAGAATTGAATGGTTGGCAAGTTAAGGTGATTTCTGAAACAGAATTACAATTACACCTTAACCTTGGCAAAAGTGAAGATAACTGGCGAGTGTTACTTAAGCGACCTGATGGGAGTCAGCAAGCAGCCTATGACTTTACCGTTTTAGCAATGAAACCGCAGCCAATAGAAGCAAAGCAAGAACCTAAAGATCCTGTTCCAAAACAGGAAGTAGTGACATCATTTACTAAAACTAATATTGCTCTAACACAGGATGAACAAGTTAGAGTAACGCTTTCTAAAGCCAACCTTTTAATTCAGCAAGGTAAAATAAAGCAGGCTAAGCAATCATTACGTCGAGTTTTAGCATTAGATTTTTCGAATTTAGAGGCAAGACAAGCACTGGCTGGTGTTTTGTTTAGGGAAAAGAATTATGATGAAGCGATTGAAGTTTTAGAATTAGGCAGTATTCAGCATCCACTGCATGTACCGTTCACATTATTGTTGGCAAGAATTTATACGGAGCGTGGCCAGGACCCTTTGGCGATCGATGTGCTTGAACGTTCGCAACCTAGTGTTGGGCCTAACAGTGAGTACTATGCTTTATTGGCTGCGCTATACCAGCGTAGTGCGCAGTATAAAAATGCAGCAGATGTTTATAAAAAGTTATTAGCGAGTTTCCCATCTAGGGCGGTGTGGTGGATGGGCTTGGGTTTATCGTTACAATCGATAGAGCAAAAGGAAGATGCTTTAGTTGCATATAACAAATCGTTAAAACTTCAAGGTTTAAGTGAGGAGCTAAGACGATTTGTTAAAACGCGGATTTTACAATTAAAAAGTTAGCGTGAAAGCTTATCTGTTTTCTTAGCCGAACAAACTTGATTTCGTCCTTGTCGCTTTGCTTCATATAGGGCTTCGTCGGCAGCTTTGAGTAAACTTTTTGATTGTTGTTCAATATTGAGTACGCTGTGAGCAGGATAAGACGTAGCAATACCAATTGAAATTGTCAGCTTGAGATCGGCTTCATCCGAAGTTGTTAATTTATTTGACTCGACAGCACTGCGCAGGCGTTCAGCGGTTTCCTCCGCAGTGTCAGTAGCGGTGTTACTCAATAGAATAGAAAACTCTTCGCCACCAAAACGTGCCAGCACATCACTTCGTCTCATATGCCCCTCAAGCAAGATTGCAATTTCCTGTAAAACTTTATCGCCGACAGAGTGGCCGTATTCATCATTTATGCGCTTGAAATGGTCGATGTCGATAAACAAGCAAGTGAGGGGGTGGTTGTTGCGTCTCGATCGCTCAATTTCCTCGATTATTCGTTGATCAAAAAATCGCCGATTATTTAACGAGGTTAAAGCGTCGGTGAGCCCTGTTCGTTTCAAACGTTCCATATTGAGCGAGTTTTCAAGGCAGATAGTAATAATGGCTGAGAGACGTTCCAGTAATTCAGTGCCAGTTCCATTGATATAACGTCGATCATCATGGCTACCTAAATTTAGGCAACCAATAACTCTTCCTTGGCGTACAAGCGGTATTCTGGCAATACTGTTTAATGATTTATTATGTTTACTGAACAATTTGCTGTGAAGGTTAGATTTGTAAGGCCCGAGATCAGGAAGATGGTTGTTGAAGAGTTCATTTTGAATAACGTTGTTGTGATCGTCGAATCTGAGTTGTGGATACTTGCTTAGCTTTACGCCTTCGTCTTCAAGGATGGTGCGGATCTCGTGGTGTGGATCATCCAAAACAAGGCTAATGGCATCCAACTCGAAGTCTTGAGGGTATTGCATAATGACCATGCGAATGAGCTCAGATAAATTTTCAGCACCCAGTAGTAATAGTTCGAGTGATTGTAATCGCTGATATTTGTCCTCATTGCGGCGAGCCTCAGCGATCAACACGCGCATGTGGCGTTGAAGTGTCCGCGAGTCACTGTTGGTATCATGCATAATATGATCAACCATTCGGTTCATGAGTTAAGCGTAGTTAAAAAATTACGCAACACTTGAGAGCTAGGTCACATTATGCGAAAACCATGATTTATTACCAGTTTTTTATTTTTTCGCATTTAGGAAGGTGGCTCAGCACGACTCAGAGACCACACTGAAACTTTTTCAACACCAGCTTGTTTGAGTGCTTTTGCTAGAGCATTAACAGTAGCGCCACTGGTCATGACGTCATCAATGATCGCGATATGCCGGACGGAGACATCATTATTAACCTTAAACGCATGCAGTAAATTTTGTTTACGCTGTTTTAATGGCAAGCTTGTTTGTGGTGGGGTGGCAGTGATACGGATCGCGAGTTGGTTAAGAATGGGTATGTGCAAACGTTTTGAAATTGGTAGGGCAATCTCTAGTGATTGATTGTAGCCGCGCGCGCGTTGTCGAGATGGGTGCAGCGGCACGGGTAACAAGCCATCCGGTAGTTTTCCAATTTGTTCGAGACAGTTAGTTAATTGTGCCGCCATCAGTTGCCCAAGCAAACGGGCGAGGGCAAGCTTACCTTTAAATTTTGCAGCCTGTATTAAATGGTTAAAAGGCGCGATATAGGGGAAAAAACTGATGGTTTGGTCAAAAAATGGTTGTTTGCCGATACATTGGCCGCATTGTCTAGTCTGTAACAAGGAAGCTTGGTCAAGAAAGTGCTCAAGCCTCTCTAAGCGCGTTTCAAGTGGGTTGGCACATCGTTGGCAAGTTTCACCTAAGATAGGCAGATCTGCCACACAGTCGTGACAGAGCGCGAGCGCTTGTCCGTGTGGAACTTCGTTGCCACAGAGCTCACATGCTTGGGGTAAGCCGTAACTAAGTACGTTTATTAACCAATGGTCAACCATAGGATTCCCTTCCCGTTGACAACCAGCTCATGCTGGCTACTATGCAGTCATTCTAACGTTTTATGTAGTTTTGGAGAAATCTTCTTATGTCGAACACAAGCACCAATGTCATGGCGGATGCCGCGATGAATATGAATACAAGTAATCCCATCCGCCACGATTGGAGCGTAGCTGAAATTGAAGCTCTGTTTGAGCTATCGTTTAACGATTTGTTGTTCCGCGCTCAAAGCTTGCACCGAGCATATTTTGATCCAAATACAGTGCAAGTAAGTACCTTAATGAGTATCAAGACAGGTTCTTGTCCAGAAGATTGTTCTTACTGCCCTCAAAGCGCGCATTATGATACTGGCTTAGAAAAAGAAAAATTACTCGCAGTTGAAAAGATCCTCAAAGAAGCGCAAGCAGCGAAAGACAACGGCGCTTCGCGTTTTTGTATGGGCGCGGCCTGGCGGAGTTTGAATGACCGCGATGTGGATTACATTGTTGAGCTTGTCAGTGGCGTAAAAGAGATGGGTCTGGAAACATGTATGACCTTGGGTATGCTCAGAGAAGATCAAGCCAAAACGCTTAAGCAAGCAGGGCTTGATTATTACAATCATAATCTCGATACCTCACGTGAATATTATGGCGACATCATTACGACGCGTACCTATGACGATCGTTTAGAAACAATTAAACATGTGCGTGATGCAGGCATGAATGTCTGTAGCGGTGGCATCGTTGGCATGGGCGAAGATCGTCGTGATCGTGCAGGATTGTTATATGAATTAGCGACTATGCCAAAACACCCTGAAAGTGTACCGATCAATTTATTAGTTAAAGTTGAAGGAACGCCTTTAGAGAATGTTGATGAATTAGATAGCTTCGAGTTTATTCGTAGCATCGCGGTGGCAAGAATTTTAATGCCGATGTCATACGTTCGTTTATCGGCTGGTCGCGAAAATATGAATGATGAAACGCAAGCGTTATGTTTCTTTGCAGGCGCTAATTCTATTTTCTATGGTGAAAAATTATTAACCACACCAAACCCCGAGTCAGATAAAGACATGCAGTTGTTTGCCCGCCTTGGTTTGCAAACTGAAGCATCGAGTTGCTCCGAAGTTAAATGATGTTCGAGCTGAAAGGCTTTTTACAGCAACAACAGCAACAAGGACTTTATCGCATACGCAAAATTTGTGAGGGCATGCAAGGGCCGCAACAAATTTGTAATGGTAAACCGGTGTTGTCTTTTTGCAGCAATGATTATCTTGGCCTTGCTGCAGATCGGTGTGTTGCAAAAAGCTTACAACAAGCCACGGATAAATATGGCGTAGGTAGCGGCGCGGCGCATTTAATTAATGGTCACACCTCGGCGCATCATGCGCTCGAAGAAGAACTCGCTGAATTTACAGGACGTGAACGCGCGTTATTATTTTCAACTGGCTATATGGCAAACCTAGGTGTTGTGAGTGCATTACTCGATCGTAATGATCTCGTGGTCGCTGATAAGTTAGTGCACGCCTCATTGATTGATGCAGCAAAATTATCCGGTGCAAAATTACAGCGCTACAAACATGGCGATATGGATTCCCTTACCTCACGCTTAAAAAATAATGATGCCAAGAAAATCATCATGAGTGATGGCGTCTTTAGTATGGATGGTGACATTGCGCCGTTACCAGAAATAATAAATCAACGAGATAAAAAAAATACCGCGATATTGATTGATGACGCACACGGTTTTGGCGTGTTAGGTAAACACGGAGGTGGTTGTGTTGAGCATTTTAATTGTAATGAAGACGTTGATATTCTAGTCGGCACCTTAGGTAAAGCGTTTGGTACATTTGGTGCCTTTGTTGTAGGCAGTGAAGATCTTATTGAAACCTTGATTCAATCAGCACGTAGTTATGTATTTACAACAGCAATGCCTGCAGCAATCGCTGAAGCGACACGCACCAGTTTAAAAATATTACAAGGTGCTGATGATCGCAGAGAAAAATTACGATATTTAATAAAGAAATTTAGACAACAAGCACAGCAACTCGGTTTAGCTTTAGGTGATTCATCAACCCCTATACAACCAATTATTGTTGGCAGTACTGAGAAAGCGCTCGCAATGAGCGAAACACTGGCAGCACAGGGAATATTAGTAAGTGCGATTCGTCCACCAACGGTACCAGAAGGCACCGCAAGGTTAAGAGTGACATTTAGCGCTAGTCATACTGAAAAACAACTTGATAAGTTACTAGTAGCACTGGAGTCAGTGCTATGAGCCGCCTGCATACTGAATACTATCAACAAGGTGATGCCAATAAACCTGCCTTAGTCCTGATACATGGATGGGGCGCGCACGGCGGTGTTTGGCAAAGCGTACTGCCTGCATTGACTAATAATTTTAATGTGACCTGCATAGATTTACCCGGACATGGTCGGAGTAAACAAGTTAGCCACAAAGACATTGCTGGGTGGGCCGATGCAGCATTGGAGGTGGCGCCAGAAAAGGCAATTTGGTTAGGTTGGTCGCTAGGAGGTTTGGTCGCGCAACAGGTTGCAAGTGTTGCCACAAATCGAGTTGAGAAATTAATTTTGATTGCTTCAACGCCTAAATTTGTAAAGTCAGATGATTGGGCAGAAGCAGTCGATGAAAAAACATTCCGTGATTTTCATGCGGAGGTTATTCGCGATCCACATGCAAGTTTGTTGCGGTTTATTGCCATACAAACAAGAGGCAGTAAAACAGCGAGTGAAGATAGTCGCCTATTACGCAGAACTTTATTGCAACCAGAACCCTCCGCGACGGGATTAGACAGTGGTATGAAACTGTTATTGGAAACAGATTTACGAAAGTTAATAAAAAATATTACTTGCCCAGTATTAGTGGTGACTGGCGAGCGCGATACATTGATACCCGAATTGGCAGCGCGTCAAATAAGTAATTTGTTTACTGATAGCGAAGCCGTGTTAATTAAACAAGCCGGCCATGCACCATTTCTTTCACACCCAGAGCAATTTTATAAGGCAGTGACTGATTTTTGTTTAAAAAGTAATAAAGCCTATTTTAAGGAAGCCAAGTGAACGACATTACCCGTTACCAACAACAAGCCGTTAGAAAGTCATTTGGTAATGCGGCCAAAACCTATGACGAAGCCGCTGTGTTGCAACGTGAAGTCGCAACACGCATGCTGGAACGGCTTGAATATATTACTGCCACACCAAAACGCATTTTAGATTTAGGCTGTGCCACCGGCGAATATTCAGCTCGCCTCGCTAAAATGTATAAAGGTGCACAGGTTTTCAGTCTCGATATCGCAATGCCGATGTTAAAAGAAGTGAAACGCCGTTCTACATGGCGCCGACCCTTGCGCACTGTCTGCGGTGACATACAAGCATTGCCGATTGCAGATAATTCAATTGATTTAATTTTTTCTAGCTTGGCGTTGCAATGGTGTAGTTCCTTAGATGATGTTTTTAATGAATTTAGACGTGTGTTAAAACCTGGCGGTTTTGTGATGTTTTCCACGTTTGGTCCTGACACGTTAAAAGAATTACGTGTAAGTTGGTCAGTGGTTGATAGTGAAAAACATGTGCATGATTTTATCGACATGCACGATATTGGCGATGCTATGTTACGTGCGGGTTTGTCACAACCTGTTATGGATGTTGAAACGATAACCCTAACTTACAAGGATGCTTATGACTTGATGCGTGAACTCAAAGATATTGGCGCACACAATATTGCACAAACACGCTCACGAAATATAACCAGTAAGTCTCGCTTACAAGCCGTTGTAAAAGCCTATGAGCAATTTCGTGTTGATGGTGTTTTGCCGGCGAGTTATGAAGTTGTTTATGGCCATGCTTGGTGTGATGAAAGTAAAGTGGGCTTACAAACCAATGGTGTCAGTATCGAATCCTTGCGCGGATCAATCGAATGAAGGGTGTGTTTGTAACAGGCACGGATACCGGCGTTGGTAAAACATTGTGCGCGACAGGCTTGTTAGCTGCGTATCAACAACAAGGACACTCAACCATTGCAATGAAACCCGTTGCCAGTGGATGCGAACAGTCACCGAATGGTTTGCGTAATGAAGATGCACTTTTACTGATGCAAGCGATGACTGAACATGCCGACTATGATGAAGTGAACCCCTACGCTTTTTTACCAGCGATGGCACCGCATTTGGCCGCCGTGCGCGATGATATAACCATTAATACGGATGAACTTGTTAAACAAGCACAGTTGTTGGCAACGCGTGCTGATCGAATCGTTGTTGAGGGCGCGGGTGGTTGGCTAGCCCCCCTAAACGAACAGCAGACGTTTGCTGATTTAGCTGTTCAACTTGGTTTGCCAGTGGTTTTAGTGGTGGGTATCAGGCTTGGTTGTCTCAATCATGCTCTTTTAACCATTGAAAATATGTTGAATCGAGATGTAGAGATTGCTGGCTGGATTGCCAATACAGGATTAGATAGTGCATCAGATTGTTTAGACGTAGATCAAAATATCGCGAGCCTCGAAGCAAGAATATCAGCGCCGTTAATGGGGGTCATTCCTTACCAAGAAGACGATAATAGACTTAAAATAGCCTCTTTAATCCATTTATAGTCTAGGCAGAAGTAACGATGATAGCACCACCAACAATCCCCTTTGATTTGTGCGTGTATCTATGTCATGGTAAGTCTTATCAGCAGCTTTAACATAAGAAAAACAATATAAGTGCTTGCTAATATGAGTAATTATGAGGCGCGTATTCAAACATTCTATTGCGAGATTTTGGGGCATGGTTTAGCATGCCGTTGCTAAATTGAGGGTTGAAACTGACATTTGGGGGCGTGGCTAGCTATATTAGGCATACATTTAGTCAGTATATTTTTTAAGTAAAATGGAATTGCTCCCCTTGATTTACAACGCATATAAGAAGGTAGCGTGTCAGTCGCGATAGCGAATGAAAAAGTAACTACCCGTTATGACAAAGAATTTAATGTAATTATAACTATAGAGAGAGTGGAGCATGTCCCTACGTAAACTGAAACAGATAGCGGTTACGCTGTTCAGCTCAGTCCTGGTCATGGCATCAAATCATGCATGGGCTGATAAAGTTCTGAACCTGCGTGAAGGTGTCACCCAAGTGAGCCGAGACGCATACAGTATGCATATGATCGTTTTATGGATCTGTGTTGCCATTGGTATCGTTGTATTTGGTGCAATGATTTATTCAATGTTTGCGCACCGTAAATCAAAAGGTGCTGTTGCAGCGAGTTTCCATGAAAGTCATAAAGTTGAAGTGCTTTGGACAGTCATTCCTTTCATCATTCTAATTGCTTTAGCCATCCCAGCGACAAAAAATCTTCTAGCATTAGAAGACGCAAGCAATGCTGATATAACAGTAAAAGTCACCGGCTATCAGTGGAAGTGGAACTACGAATACATGGATGGCGATGCTGAAGGTGTAAGTTTCTTCAGTGTATTAGATAAAGCCAGCAATGAAGCACGAGCGCTGAATTCAGGTATCGATGTAACGAAGGTTGATAATTACCTACTCGACGTCGACAAACCACTAGTAATTCCTACCGGAAAGAAAGTTCGTTTTTTAATTACATCAAATGATGTTATCCACGCTTGGTGGGTGCCAGATTTTGGTTTTAAGAAAGATGCAATTCCAGGTTACATCAATGAATCTTGGGCTCGTGTAGATGAGCCAGGCACCTACCGCGGTCAGTGTACTGAGCTTTGTGGTAAGGACCATGGGTTCATGCCAGTTGTTGTTATCGCTAAAGAAGAAGGCGAGTACAAGAAATGGGCTGCAGCGAAAAAGGCTGAAGCAAGTGCAGCGGCAGCAGAAGCGGCAAGTGACAAAACTTGGAGCAAGGATGAGTTAATGGCGAGGGGTGCTAATGTATATGGCTCTAGCTGTGCGGCATGTCACCAAGCAAATGGTGAAGGCACAGGTCCTTTCCCAGCATTGAAGGGTAGCGCGATTGCAGTAGGCCCAGCAGCTGGACACATCGACGTTGTTGTTAACGGTAGCAAAACTAACCCGTTGATGGCTGCTTACGGTGCACAGCTTAACGACCTAGACTTGGCTGCGGTTATTACTTTCGAGCGTAACAGCTGGGGTAATGAAGCAAGTATCGTACAACCTAAAGACGTTAAGGCTGCCCGCTAAAGCGCGCGTTTCTGGAGAATAATATTATGAGTACAGCTCACGCAGAACACGAACACCACGGCGCCCCTAGCGGATTGCTACGTTGGGTGTTTACTACCAACCACAAAGATATCGGTACGTTGTACCTTTGGTTCTCTTTTGCCATGCTATTAATTGGTGGTTCTTTCGCGATGGTTATCCGTCTCGAATTACTCCAACCTGGTATGCAATGGGTCGATCCAAACTTCTTTAACTCTATGACAACCATGCATGGTTTGATCATGGTATTTGGCGCCATTATGCCGGCCTTCGTTGGTCTCGCTAACTGGCTTGTACCAATGATGATTGGTGCACCGGATATGGCATTGCCTCGTATGAACAACTGGAGCTTCTGGATTCTGCCATTCGCAGGCACCATGTTGCTTTCTACTATGTTCATGGAAGGCGGCGGTCCTAACTTTGGTTGGACTTTCTACGCACCATTATCAACAACTTTTGCACCAGCAAGTACGGACTTCTTCATCTTTGCTGTGCACATGTTGGGTTTCTCATCCATCATGGGTTCTATTAACATCATCGCGACTATCATGAATATGCGTGCCCCTGGCATGACATTGATGAAAATGCCACTGTTCGTATGGACATGGTTGATTACTGCGTTCTTGTTGATTGCTGTTATGCCAGTACTGGCAGGTGCGGTAACTATGATGTTGACTGACCGCAACTTTGGTACGTCGTTCTTCAACGCCGCTGGCGGTGGTGATCCAGTCTTGTTCCAGCACGTATTCTGGTTCTTCGGTCATCCTGAAGTTTACATTATGATCTTGCCAGCGTTCGGCATCGTGTCTCAAATCATTCCAACCTTTTCACGTAAGAAATTGTTTGGTTATAGCTCGATGGTTTACGCAACGTCATCTATTGCGTTCTTGTCGTTCATCGTTTGGGCTCACCACATGTTTACGGTTGGTATGCCAGTCGCGGGTGAATTATTCTTCATGTATGCAACTGTTTTGATTGCAGTACCAACAGGTGTGAAGGTATTCAACTGGGTTGCAACAATGTGGCAGGGCTCTCTGAGTTTTGAACTACCAATGAAGTGGGCATTAGCATTTGTAATCTTGTTCACAATCGGTGGCTTCTCAGGTTTGATGTTGGGTATCGCACCAGTTGATTTCCAATACCATGATACTTACTTTGTTGTGGCTCACTTCCATTACGTACTAGTAACCGGCGCGTTGTTCTCAATTATTGCGGCCGTTTATTACTGGCTACCAAAATGGACAGGGCACATGTACAGCGAATCATTAGGTAACTGGCATTTCTGGTTATCGGTTATTTTCGTGAACATTACTTTCTTCCCTCAGCACTTCTTAGGCCTAGCAGGAATGCCACGTCGCGTCCCTGATTACAATGCAGCTTTTGCTGACTTTAACTTCATGTCGAGTATCGGCGCATTTGGTTTTGGTCTTGCACAGTTATTGTTCTTGGCGTTAATCATCAAGTGCATCAAGGGTGGCGAAAAAGCGACTGACGAAGTTTGGGAAGGTGCAGAAGGCTTGGAATGGACAATTCCATCACCAGCGCCATACCATACCTTTGCAGAAGCACCAGAGGTTAAATAATCAGACTTATTGCCCAGTAACGGTTTTGTTACTGGGTATGTTTGGATTAGTAGAATTATGGAAAGTAAGCAGCAAAAGAAAGCAATTAAATTGGTCGGCTTGTTAGCAGTATTAGCCTTGGCCTTCTACGTTGGTTTTATTTTACTTGTTACCTTCCGGTGAAAGATAAGCAACAAAAGAATAAATGGTTAGCAGGTAAGTTATCGTTAACGGCAGTCGCAATGGTGGTTTTTGCCATCGTCGTACTACCCGCACTGTATAATCTTATCTGTGACATTACAGGCCTCGATGGAAGAACAGGCCGGATAGAGAAAGAACAAGCATTGGCAACACGGCCTGACAAAAGTCGGCTGATTAAAATTGAGTTTGATGCCAATGTGAACGGTGATTTACCCTGGGAATTTAAAGCGCTAACGAAGCGTATAGAAGTGCACCCTGGTGAAGTAACGACAGTTTCATATTATGCGAAGAATATGAGTAACCGAACAATTGTGGGACAGGCAGTACCGTATGTCACACCAATAAAAGTTGCGAAATATTTTAACAAGACTGAGTGTTTTTGTTTTTCGCAGCAAAAGTTTGGCCCAGGCGAAGATAAAGAAATGCCATTGCGTTTTATTGTCGACCCGGATTTGCCAGAAAACGTGAATACGATAACGTTGTCTTATACGTTTTTTGATACGAAACAAAGCGGAGTGGAGGAGAAGCCAGTGAAAACTGGAAGTACTACACCGCAACAAAGGGGCATTGCCCTAAATAACTAAAGCGTCGGTACGATTTGTAGATGACGCAACAAATTCGCAACATTAAAGTTAGAAGAGAGGATAATAGTATGTCTCAAGCAAGCGGTAGCTACTACTTACCGGAACCGAGCAAATGGCCAATCATTGGTTCGATCGGTATGTTTCTTATGCTGTTCGGTTTTGCCGGTTCTTTATCTGGTGATACGCCAGTTGGCGAAGGGAATCTGACTGTCATGTACATTGGCATGGCTGTGATTATCTTCATGCTGTTTGGCTGGTTTGGACAGGTCATACGTGAGAGCGAAAGTGGTACATATAACTCACAAGTTGATATTTCATTCCGTATGGGAATGATGTGGTTCATCTTTTCAGAAGTGATGTTCTTCGCGGCTTTCTTCGGCGCGCTTTATTACATCAGAACATTGTCTGTGCCTTGGTTAGGCGGTGCTGATAATAACGTCGCGACCAATGAGTTCTTGTACAACGGTTTTGTGCCTTCATGGCCGCTGAATGTTATGCCAGATGCTGCTGCAGGTGGCTTTAGTGTATTTAAAGAAACCATTGGCGCATGGGGTATCCCCGCGTTGAATACAGCATTGTTGCTGACATCCGGTGTGACCGTGACGTTAGCGCATTGGGCATTAAAGAAAGGTAATCGCGGTGCGTTAGTCTTTTGGTTATTTGCGACAGTTGTACTTGGTTTTGTTTTCGTTGGCTTCCAAGCATACGAATACATTCACGCTTACTCAATTGGTCTAAAATTATCATCGGGTGTATATGGCTCAACCTTCTTTATGTTGACAGGCTTCCATGGATTGCACGTAACAATTGGTGCCATCATGTTGTTGGTGATGATGTTCCGTTCAATGAAAGGGCACTTTACAGATGAAAACCATTTCGCGTTCGAAGCAGCCGCTTGGTATTGGCACTTTGTTGATGTGGTGTGGTTAGGTTTGTTTATCTTTGTTTACGTACTGTAACTAAGATAACAAGTTGTAAAAAAGGCGCTGTCTTGATGACAGCGCCTTTTTATTGAATAGCTGGAAAAATGTATTATTGATGCAGCGGGTTTGGGTTAGGCTTTATGTAACCAAGTAGCATGAGGACGATGAGGACAGCGAATAAGGCGACTGAAATGCCGATTCGCAGACTTAAGGCTTTAACAGTACGCGTGCCTTTGCCTTTATCAGTCATCATGTAGCGCATAGCGCTGAACAACATAAAGACAATACCGGCCAGAATACTGAGTACAATAATTTTCATGTGACTATATCTCTAGATCGAATGTACGCATAGTATACGCATAATCAATTTCTAGAACAGTCAGAGAGCATAATGCGAATAGGCCCAATTGAATTTAAACCGTCATTACGGATATCACTGATTAGCAGTGTTGTTTTTTTGATATTGGTGTCGTTGGGTGTGTGGCAAATAAATCGGGCTGAACAGAAAGCAGAGACTCAGCAAGCCCTTAGTGAGAGCCTGACGCTACCTGAGCTTGAGATACTAAGACCGCTTAATACGGATGCTAACAATCGCTTCAGGCATGTGCGCCTAGAAGGACAGTTTGATACGAAGCATCAGTACTTGATCGATAATCACATACATAAAGGTCGCCCCGGCTTTTTGGTGGTAACACCTTTTAGTTATGCCAATGGCAAGGCAGTGGTATTGGTAAATCGTGGCTGGTTACCCTTAGGGCAAACGAGGCAAGACTTGCCTAATATCACTATCACCGACACTAAGCGGGTTATTCGGGGTGTTTTGGCCGATTTGCCAGGTAAATTACCCAGTTTTGGCATAGCGTCGCCGGTTAATGGTGGTAGCTGGCCAAGGGTAGTTCGAGATGTTGAAATTGAGCGTATTAGCTTGGACTTGGGTTACACTATGCCGCCGTATTTGTTGCAGCTCGACCAGGCCGATCCAGCCGCTTATACGCAAAATTGGCAGGCCATTGCCAGTGGCCCTGAAAAGAATCAGAGCTATGCGATCCAGTGGTTTAGCATGGCATTGGTGATACTTATTTTATTTATCGGCTTGAATAGCCGCCGTTTGGAGGAATAGTTGTGGAACAGCAGTCTAAAAAACCAGGAATGGATCCGCGATTTACGCTGATTTTAATGGTACTGGTATTTGTTGTACCCGTTGGGATGGCAATTGTTTTGCACAGTATTGGCGATGGCTTTAAAACAGCCGTAACGACAAACTGGGGTGATCTGGTTACACCGGTTCGACCGATTCCGAACTTTTCAACAACAACAGCTGATAATGAGAAATTTGATCGGGAAATGCTTAACGGTAAGTGGACCCTGTTTTACATTGACTCGGCAGGATGCAATAAGAGCTGCTTAAATAATCTCTACACTGTTCGCCAATCACGTTTAGGCATGGGCGGCGAAAAAGGCCGCGTGCAAAGAGTCATGTTGCTCGTAGACGATGGCAATGACGAACAGTTAAATATCATTAAAGAAGAACATAAGGGAATGAAGATTATTCGTCTTGAGAAAGATGTAATGGCGGAAGTTTTAAAGAATTTTGAATTTGAAGGTTTAGCGCCACCAGATAAAGCACAGCGTATTTATTTTATTGATCCGCTAGGTAATTTGATGATGCGTTATAAAAGTGACATCAGCCCACGTGGGGTAGTAAAAGATCTTGAACGTTTATTGAAATATTCGAGAATCGGTTAAAGGCAAAGTTTATGAGTGATGAAACACAAACAGACGAAACAATAGTCGTAAAAAATATTACTTGGCGAGATTATTACAACCTATGTAAACCAAAGGTTGTAATGCTGATTGTATTTACGGCTGTTGTTGGAATGTTACTCGCTGTTCCAGGTATGGTGCCGTTAGAACCGTTTATTTTTGGCACGATAGGTATTGGTTTAGCCGCAGGTTCTGCTGCAGCGATTAACCACGTAGTTGATCAGCGCATTGATGCAAAGATGGCGCGAACCAAGAATAGACCACTCCCTACCGGGCACATGGATAACAAGCACGCATTGATATTTGCCTTTTCGATCGGCATTTTAGCGATGATTATTTTAGTCGTGTTTGTAAATGTACTGACCGCAGTATTAACGTTCTTGTCATTAATTGGCTACGCGGTTGTTTACACAATGTATTTAAAATACGCGACGCCACAGAATATTGTCATTGGTGGCGCAGCGGGCGCTGCACCGCCAGTATTAGGTTGGAGCGCGATCACGGGCGACATCAACGCTCATTCATTGCTATTGTTTCTGATTATTTTTGCCTGGACACCACCGCATTTTTGGGCGTTAGCGATTCATCGTCACAAGGAATACGCTAAAGCGAAAGTGCCAATGTTACCGGTAACACATGGACTTGAATTTACACGGCTGCAGATTTTACTTTATACAATCATCCTGATTGTTGTAACGATATTACCCTTTGTTACATTGATGAGCGGCGTATTTTATCTTGCAGGTGCCATTGCACTGGGTATGGGATTTCTTTACTACTCGCTTGCCGTGAAAAGAGCTGATGATGATACGATGCCGATAAAAACATTTGGTTATTCTATTTTTTATCTAATGGCGCTGTTTGCCTTTTTACTGATCGATCATTACATACCAAGATAATTATTTAGTATCGAGCGTATAGATGGATTGCCAGTCTTCAGCAATGGGCTGTTGTAAGATCGTTTGGATACGTTGAACAAAAACAGCTGAAACAGGATCGCCCTTATCAGCGAGTGCTTGAAAAAAATTGAGGGCCTGATTGAATTCTCGTTTACGATAATAGGCTAATGCAGCAGCAAAATCTTTCAAAAGCTGCTCGTGATAGCTTGAATCACCATCTAAAGGTTCATAAATAACAGTTGGATTTTCTTTGCCTTTCACGCGGACGACATCAAGTTCACGCGCAACAATTTTCCCAGCACATTGCTCAATGGTTGAATCAGTCGCCATCACCGTCGTACCGTATATCTTGTTGACCCCTTCAATACGCGCAGCTAAGTTTACGGCGTCACCCATGACGGTGTAGTTAAGCCTATTTGACGAGCCAATATTGCCAATCAACATTTGACCCGTATTGATACCGATACGCGCTCTCACAATTAAATCATTGGGTAGACCAAAGCTGGATTCGAGTTCCTTAAGTCGCTTGTCACAAGCAAGCGCAGATTGAACAGCATGCAAAGCATGTTGAGAATCATTTAGTGGAGCACCAAACACAGCAATAATGGCATCACCGACGTACTTATCAACAAAGCCGCCATATTGTTTAACGATGGTGGTCATTGAATCAAAGTACTTATTGAGAAAATCTACAAGTTCAGTCGGCGACAATTGCTCAGAAATAGAAGTGTAATTAGCGATGTCGGAAAACCACACGGTGATTTCGCGTTGTTCGCCACCGAGTTTAGGCGTATCACCCGCTTCCATCATTTGATCGATAATGCTGGGCTCAAGATAGAGTCCAAATACATTTCTTATTAGGCGTTTATCTTTATCTGCAATCATAAAGCGGAAACCTAGAACGGTACCCAGTGTGATGAAAGCAGCAACAATAGGATTGAGCAAGGGTAAAACAATGCCATAGCTAAAACTGGTTACAACAATGCTCGTCCATATGATTAGACTAAAAATTGTAATAATGCCAAGTGTGATGGGTCTGAATAAAAGAGCCAGTAGCGCAAGCACAAGCGTCAGGGGGATAGACAATAAGGCATACGATATCGCGCTTATTTCTTTTAGCGCATTACCCTGTAATAAATTATTGATCGCATTGGCATGTATATAGACGCCAGAAATATCATCGCGAACTGCCTTGCTAGCAAATGTTTTAGCATCATAAGGAATCACGCAGCGTTCAGGGGCTTTCAGCCCCTCTCTTGTATTTGCGTAGTGGGATGATGCTTTTTTTCTGTCTTCAAGGCCTAGTACTGCGCCAAGTAATACCACTTTGTTTTTAAAATGGCGTTTAAAATAGTCGTTGTCACCTTTCTGGCTGCAGGCATAGATATCCGCAAGCGAATAACTAGGAATATAATTGGGTCGTGTGTTGAAATTAATTAGCATGGTGTTGTTTTTTGTAACGGGGACTTGGTAACCGTTGATAGAAACTGGCTGATCTTTTTTGTACTGAATTTTTTCACCACTTGTGCGTGCAGCAAGCTCTACGGCCATAGAAGGATCAATTCGGGTTTTTTGGTCAAACCATAGCGGTAAATCTCTAATAATGCCGTCGTCATCATCAGTGCTTTGACCTAAATTTAAAAGACGAATATTTTTTTCATTACCCACAGCATAACTATGACCAGGATAGGGCTTAACTGGTTTCCCAAAATGTTGAACCTTGCCCAACACCAGTTTCCCTTGACGACCGTATTTGTAAAGTGAACGTAGAAAAGGTTTATCGTAGCCCTTGAATTTTGATTCGACACTGGTTGGTAAAATAATATCGAAGCCCATTACTTTCGCGCCATTGTCCATAATGCTGTTAATGACCTCCGCATATTGCGGCGTCCACATTACACGGGGCAAGGTATCAAAACCTGGTTGTTGGTATGTTTCCTCATCAATCGCAAGAATGACGACATCGGAATCTTTTTTAACAGGAAATAAGTTAGGTAAATTTTGTTGAATCTGATGGCGTAACCAAAAAAGGCTATCGAGTGATGTTTTTTCTAAACGCTCGGTAAATGGCATTGCTACAAGTAGGCTAGCACTAAGCGCGATCGCTCCTGCAATCGTTGCATGTGAGAATTTCATTTCTTATAAATTAATAAGCCGTGAAACGATAGGAATTTTTCCTTTTTCGGCATATTTATCAACTTTAAAGGTGGTACTCGGACCATTTTTAACAGCAATTTTATATATGCCACCTAATGATAAGGAAACATTCTTGTCAGCAAGGTCGAGGTGTTTGCCTTTTAACTGATAAGTAAATTGTTTACCTTGTTGATCGGTTCGCTCGATCGTAATTTCAGCACCCGTTTGCTGGAGTCGAATGACCGGTGATGTACCATAAAGAGTAAGAGCTGGTTTGCGCATACCAATGTTGGACTTATTGGCTCCCCTAAAGGCCATCGCGCCACTGGTCGCGGCCACTTGTCCAGTTAATTTGGCATCACCCCCATCACACTCAACGTCTTGGCGTAATAACTGGCCTTTGTGAACGTTGCTTTGTAAGCGTCCGATGGTGACAGTACCGCCTTTGATGGTTTCCCGACGACAGGATGCCAAGTAGCCTAATACTAATTTCCCGTTGCTGCCCAGTTTGATTTGCTGGCCTTCGCTGACGTAATCCATGAAAGATAAGTCTGATGAGTTAGTCTCGATCTCTTCAATGATGGCGCTAGGCGAGGTGTCACAGAAGCCTGCAATACTGAAAAACATCCCAAGGGTGATGAGCGAGATTTTAGTTTTCATATTAATACCTGTTTTTTATGGCTATTATGAGCTTAATTAGCATGTTATTGTCGAGCTTCAGGCTATGATTAAGTGTAGCAATATTTTGATCGGTTTATATGTGAATTCTTCACAAATATAGGCTTAAAAGAGCGGTTTGGTCGGTAAGAGTAGTGATTATGCGCCATTTTTTAATGTTATTAGTTTTATTGAATTTATCGACGCCACTCTTAGCGGCGTCGGTCCTTGGTGATCTGGATTTAGGTCGCTACCATGCGCTCATTATTTCGAACCAAAATTACAAGCAGCTTGCGTCGCTAAAAACGCCGCATGGCGATGCTGAGGCATTGGGTAAATTACTGCGTAGTGATTATGGCTTTAAAGTAACCAGCCTTAGAGATGCTAATCGTGCCGACACTCTGGACGCGCTTGATCGTCTAGTTGAAAAATTAACACCGAATGATAATTTACTCATTTTTTACGCAGGGCATGGTCATTTAGATAAAGCGACTGGGGAAGGATACTGGCTGCCTGCCACAGCAAGTCCTAATCGCCGCTCTGAATGGATATCCAACGGCGACATTACAGATACTTTGCGCGCGACCGTGGCCAAACATGTCTTGGTGGTTTCAGATAGCTGCTTTTCGGGTACCTTAAGCCGCAATGCGATTGCGGGTTTAAATGTGGGTAGAGATAAGAGCGATTATTATGCCAAGTTAGCCAGCAGAGTATCTCGCACAGCGCTTAGTTCGGGTGGTTTAGAACCTGTTGATGATGGTGGAAGCAGTGGACATTCAGTTTTTGCTGGCGCACTCATTTCAGCACTTAGACGCAACAATGAACAGATATTGGAAGCAGAAAGTCTTTATGGGCAAATTAAACGTCCTGTTGCATTAAATTCATCGGCTATTCAAAAACCTCAGTATTCTGATGTGCGTGCGACGGGACATGATGAAGGCGATTTCTTGTTTTACAAACGTAATGTCCGAAATGTCCCAAGCGCATCTATTCCTAAGGCTACACAGCCAGCAAATTATTCAGGGGTGATCACAAAAGCGGCTTATGAGCTAGCATTTTGGAACAGTATTAAGAACAGCAAAGATCCTCGAGATTTTGCTGCTTATTTAGAAGCATATCCAAATGGACAATTTTCAGCACTAGCACGAATTCGAACACGGCAGCAATCAGCATTATCGAATCAAAGTCATACGAATAAAGCGCCGGAAACTATTGTTGATAAATCAATGGTCGAGATAAGAACGGCATCAGTGGAGCAATCACCAGCTAAGTCGACACAGCCCGCGACGGGAGGTCAAGCGGATAATGTGCTTGTTGTGCTTGCGACACCGGAATATGAGTACTCACCACAATTTAAGACTGTTGAGGCATATTCAAAGGCGGTAGCAGATTTGGTGAAATCATTTCTTAATAATGAATCGCTGTTGTATTTGCCTAAAAAGAAGCTTGCGAAATCAATTATCGATGAGGGAGAAGAGCATATCGTGAGTCGCCAGTTGTGCAAGCAGTATAGTGCGAGAAACATAATTAGCGTTGAGCTTAATCTTACTAGAGATATGGAAGAATTTGCTAGGACACCGGATGACGTGTTTTTTGGACTTTATAATTGTAAAAAACATCGTTATAGCTTA
>Ga0316205_10000366_pt1 | contig 89797 bp, 56 predicted proteins | sample 3monthpyrite_MG_FD_204941 | JGI IMG/M metagenome (GOLD analysis project Ga0316205, IMG submission 204941) | Microbial mat bacterial communities from mineral coupon in-situ incubated in ocean water Damariscotta River, Maine, United States -... | ecosystem: Environmental > Aquatic > Marine >... | reverse complement strand
CAAAATCAAGCGTTGAATGCGCTGGTTTTTCTCTATCGGCATGTACTTCATCAGCCGCTTCAAGAAATTCAAGGCGTCGCTCGTGCAAAGAAAAAACAAAAACTCCCAACTGTGCTTACGCATGATGAAGTGGGTCGTCTTTTAAAAGCATTGGATGGCATACATTGGCTCGCAGCTTGTTTATTATATGGGTCAGGTTTAAGGTTATTGGAATGTATGCGACTGCGGGTGATGAATTTAGATTTTACCCATCGGGCCATTTATATTATCGATGGCAAAGGAAACAAAGATCGTATTGTGACGCTACCGGATGAGCTGATCATTCCGCTTCAGAGGCATTTAGCATCGGTTAAAAATATACATGAAAAAGATTTGTTCGATGGTTTTGGAGCAGTTTATTTGCCCAATTCATTAGCTAAAAAATACCCGAATGCACCGAAAGAATGGGCTTGGCAATATGTTTTTCCGGCCTCCAACCGTAGCATCGATCCTCGTTCAAATATTACGCGTAGGCATCATTTTAATGAGCAATCGCTACAGCGCGCCGTAAAAATTGCAGTAAGAAAGGCTGGTATCCCCAAGCCTGCTAGTTGCCATAGCTTGCGCCATTCATTTGCCACTCACCTTCTAGAGCGTGGTATGGATATACGTACAGTACAAGAACAATTGGGTCATAAAGATGTTCGTACCACGCAAATTTATACTCATGTACTTAACCGGGGTGGCAATGCGGTGAAAAGTCCATTAGGTAATGTGCTTAGTAATATACTCGTAGCGTCTGATATTTAGGCTTGATTACTGGCCTATTTTCGCCCTGACTTCGTTGTCACTCCTCGCCGTAGACCCGGCTATGACTCGTCGTTCCGCCTTGTCAGGACAAAAATATGCGTCGCACTCAACACCTAAATATCAGACGCTACGAGTATATGTGCGAAGAATCCAGTGCTAATTATTTTTAGGTATTCAAAACGGATAAGATACTTGATTCAAAATTATTTTCCAATAGTCGTTACTTTTTTCATAGGAAACTTTGCTGGGAGCCTTTTGCAGGATTATTGGCAGCATACAATCATTCAATCCGAAGTGTCGAAGTACCTATAACACCAACAGAGTACAAAAAATCGCCTAACTGCATATGTTTCCCCACCACTTGTTTTTAATAATGTCTCATTGAGCTGAGTTATAATTTTTTAGCACGCTACCGCCATACCACCACATGGATAGTACGAAAAGAGGGAACCTCTCCGAAAACATGAGCGTCCTTTGCTCAAAGTATTTCAGATATATGGGTATTGTGCCGGCAACTAATACTCAGTTAACGAAGTTCTAATATCCAGGCATCAATTTATCATTGATGAGTTTTCCCCCACTCTATCCATCCTACACTCGATTGGATATTCGCTTCTGTATTCTTATCTTGAAAAAGATGTTCGGAAGGTACATAGCACATTCCTATTGGCAACAATTATTGCCTATTTCCATTTTTTTTTAGAAAGGATTGCCTATGTATAACTTTATATATGGGTACTGCATTTCCCCGTCCCTGCCCCACAGCAGTGTGTTGAGGCTTTGTTGGGTTAACATCCGTAGTAAGGAATGTATAAATCTGCCTCTCATTATGCTATTCACTTTTAGCAATAATTGACTGATAGTGTCAAGGGAAATATTACCAAACGGCAACTAGAGCACGTTACACAATGTTTAGCCAACAAAGACAAGCAAAATTGAATATAAAATCGGCAGTGTTGTCATATAGTCTATGATCTGCGGTATAAATACTTAAGTCTCGTTAAAAAAGCACCGATTTTTGCATGAGGATATTGAATCGGCGAATCACTCGACGCAAACACTCTTATAATTTGCAACAAACCCATTGCTTAAACAGAGGGGTGTTTTATCGCGTTTGTTTTTTGACACAGCGATGAGGTAGGTGCCATGAATAGACAACATTTCTATGCGCTTTTGCAAAAAGAGCAAGAGTTTGATTATGAGAACTACTTAAATACTGAACAATTATTAACATGTCAAACTGATTTTTCGGATTTATGCAATCAGGATGAGCTTCAATTTCAAATCGTCCACCAAGTGGAAGAGCTTTGGTTGAAACTCATGGTGTATACTTTATTGGATATTGATGAGTGCATGGAAAAAATGCAGACCAATAAGGTCATCACCTTGTTTAAGCGAGTGCACTCACTACAACGATTGATGATTGAGCAACTCGAATTGCTGGAAACCATGTCTCCCAAAGATTACCAAAAAATACGGGAGCAACTGGGCAATGGCAGTGGTAGAGAATCACCGGGTTTTCGTGCCCTCACCAAGATACCTGCCTACTTGTGGCAGACCTACACGCAATATTATCTACAGGCCAATCATCTCACCATCGAAAAAATATATGATACAGAATACCAACATTGTGATGGATATATGGTGGCTGAATGTTTAGCTGAATTTGATGAGTTATTCCAAAAATTTTGTTACCACCATATGCAGTTGATTTACCGCAGCATTGGCTTTGAATCGAAATCGCTAAAAGGACGCTCTGTGGAAATGCTTAATCAGCGCATGAGCACAAAATTTTTTCCTGACCTCTGGCAAATTCGCACCCAAATGACGGATCAATGGGGCGAGCAATACGGTCAGGTGCGCGCTTCGATCTCAGCCATTTAATTCACACGATAGCGGTTGCATCATTTGACCTATCGAGCGAAATTTCACGTGCCAGCAGGCAACTACCTGCTTAGTCATTCCGTCGGCTGTTTACCGGTGGTGACAAAGCCTAACCCTGCTGATGAATTTTTTCAGTCGTGGCAATCGCTAGGTGGTAATGCTTGGCCAACATGGTTGACTTATATTGATACATTTTGCCAGGCCTTAGCTACGTTGTTTAATGCGAAGGCTGAACAGTTTTGTCCGCAAAGCAATGTCTCATCGGCCTTGACAAAAATTATCTATAGCTTGCCTCATACTCCGCATAAAAATACCATTTTACTTTCAGAAAACGATTTTCCCTCGCTGGGTTTTGTTTTGTCTTTAGCCCAACAACGTGGTTGGCAACTGCGTTTTTTAGCGAAGGATACACCGATCTATGATCTAGAGACCTGGCGTAAACAACTCACCCCCGATGTCAAATTAGTATTCATCACTCATGTTAATTCAGTGCAAAGCCAACGTGCCCCAGTGAAAGCGTTAATTGCGCTGGCAAAACAGCACGACATTATTAGTATCGTTGATATTGCCCAATCGGCGGGGGTAATTCCTATTGATCTTACTCAGTGGGCCGCTGATTTTGTGGTGGGTTCTTGTGTGAAATGGTTATGTGGTGGCCCCGGCGCTGGGTTTCTGTGGGTTAACCCAGCTATTTTGATGCAATGTCGCCCGCTGGATGTGGGTTGGTTCTCTCATGACGATCCTTTTGAATTTGATATCCATCATTTTAAATATGCCACCGATGCCAAACGCTTTTGGGGAGGTACACCCTCGGTATTGCCTTATTTAATTGCCGCCTCAAGCATTACACTCATCCACCAAATCAAGGTAGCCAAGATCTATGATCACAATCAAGCACTGCTTGATATCTTGCACCAGGGCGCGATGGAACATGGCATTGAAGCACTCTCGCCACGCTCAAAAAAACATCGTGGCGGCACATTAACCTTGAAACTTAACCATCCAACACAAACCGTATCTCTATTCAATCAACATCAGATTTTATTTGATGTTCGACAACAAAATGGCTTTCGGTTTTCACCGCATATTTATAATACCACTGAAGAAATACAAGCTCTCGGGCAACTCTTTAAAGTGATTGGAAAAAAATAATTCACATTAGAATACAGCCCCCCTCCCCCTCTATTCTGTGAGCAAACTGCTGAAAAAAACATCGAACATGCTTCTATTGGCTGTTTTTTGACAAGCCAGGCTATTGAGTCAAACTCGGATTTCGTTAACAATGCGCCTAATATAAAGTGAAACCCATGTCATGCGAAGTAAGTATATAACTACTCTCATTGGCAAAAAGTAGATGAACATCAAGGAGAGACAACCTAACAATGAATAATCAACAAGACACGGTACATGGCTCCTGGTCAGGGGGGTGGGCTTTCATCTTGGCGGCCACGGGATCTGCCGTTGGATTAGGTAACATTTGGAAGTTCCCCTATATTACTGGGGAAAATGGCGGCGGCGCTTTTGTGCTGGTTTATCTGATGTGTATTGCCCTGATCGGCATTCCCATCATGATGGCTGAAATTTTATTAGGGCGTCGTGGCCGCAGTACCCCAATCAATACCATGATGAAATTGGCCAAAGAAGCCGGCGCGCATCCAGCTTGGAAAATCATTGGCTGGTCCGGCATGCTCGCAGGTTTTTTAATCTTGTCCTTTTACAGTGTCATCGCTGGTTGGGGGTTAGCTTATATTTTAGAATCAGGTTCGGGTTCATTTATCGGAGCAGATGCCAAGGCCACCGAGGCTTTGTTTGGTGAATTGTTAGGCTCACCCTTTACGCTGATTTTTTGGCATACCCTATTTATCGTGATGACTATGCTGGTGGTCTCTAAAGGCGTGCGCCATGGCCTGGAAAAAGCGGTACGTTTTTTAATGCCGTCGCTTTTTATACTTTTGATCATCATGGTGGGGTATGCCATGAGCTTGGGGGAATTTAGTCAAGGGGTAAAATTTCTTTTTGAGCCTGATTTCGACAAGCTCACCGGCAACAGTGTTCTCATTGCCATGGGGCATGCCTTTTTCACTTTGAGTTTAGGCATGGGCGCCATCATGATATATGGTGCTTATTTACCGCAACATGTGCCTATCGCCAAGACGGCGTTTATCATCGCCGGGGCAGATACTGTGGTGGCCTTATTAGCGGGCTTAGCCATCTTCCCGATTGTTTTTGCCTATGGTTTGGAACCCGGTGCCGGTCCTGGATTGATTTTCCAAACCCTACCCATTGCCTTTGGTAATATGCCGGCGGGTTTATTTTTTGGTACCTTATTTTTTATTTTATTGGTCTTTGCCGCTTGGACGTCAGCCATTTCACTTATTGAACCGGCAGTGACCTGGCTGGTAGAAAATAAAAACATGCGTCGCATCACTGCTTGCCAATTGGCCGGTTTTGTCACCTGGTTGTTGGGTTTAGCCACGGTGTTCTCATTTAATATCTGGTCAGAGGTGAAATTGTTTGGTGAAACCGCATTTGGCTTGATTGACTATTTAACAGCCAATATCATGCTGCCCTTAGGCGGGCTCTTTATGGCTATTTTTGTAGCATATGTCCTACCTAAAACGATCAGCCAAAACGAATTAAACATGAATGATGGTTTAACGTATAAAATTTGGCATAGTTTAGTTCGATATTTCACCCCGGTGGCGGTCATTATCGTATTTTTTTCCGCAATCAATATAATTTGATAGCCATAGCCAAAGAAAATTTGTACATTATCTGGACTTGATCCCACATTGGGCAGAGATAACTCAAATGGAGTACTTAGTAAAAGACTCGTTTTTTTAGATGACATCAGATAGACATTATGACAAATATTAGCCGCAGTGCCCTAGTCCCCTTTGGGGCCGATCAAATGTTTTTTTTAGTCAACGACATTCCGTCTTACCCGCAATTTTTACCGTGGTGTAAGTCCGCGCAGATCCTGAGCACGAATGACGATGAAGTGAACGCCAATATTGAAATGGCGAAAGCAGGCCTGCATAAATCATTTACTACGGCCAATCGTTTGCAAAAAAATAAAATGATCGAAATGCGCCTAGTCGAAGGGCCTTTTAGACATCTAGAAGGTTTTTGGCGATTTGAAAAACTCAATAACAGTGCGTGTAAGATTTCGCTTGATATTGAATTTGAATTCACCAATACCGTGCTTCGCATGACACTCGGGCCTGCTTTTGGGCAAATATGCAACACACTCGTTGAAGCTTTCGTCAAACGTGCTCAGGAAATTTATGCAAAATGAAAAAAAGATTGTCGTCGAAGTAGCTTACGCTCAACCGGATGTGCAAATCATCATCCCTTTGGATGTGGAGCCGGGCACGACAGTAGAACAAGCCGTCGAACTCTCTGGGATTCGCGAACAATTTCCTGAAATTCAAGCACAGGCTAAAATTGGCATTTTTGGTAAGTTAACCAAAAAAACAGAAACCCTGCGAGACGGTGACCGCGTAGAAATCTATCGCCCCTTGATCGCTGACCCCAAAGAAGTGAGACGACGACGTGCTGCCGAAGGGAAAAAAACCAAAAAAGGCGGTGGCGATTTATAAAAATCGCTCCTCCTTAGGGATGGGGTTGTAATTAAAGTACCCATATTACGCCGGATTTTTGTTTGTCGTTTTCACGGTCACGTTGGACGCATAGTGAACTATGTAACTCAAGCGGCCGTGGAAAATACGGGCAAAAAGACAAGCAAGATGGCTATTTTAATAAATGCCTCATACCTTATTGAAGGCTACTATCTATTTTTGCCAACTGACCTTTTTCAAAAAAAACCGTGACTTTTTTCCACTCAGTAAAAGCACGTTGATCGCCCGGATGAAAATAATACACATAATCCCAGCGGTTTTTATGAAATGGATCTTCAACTAACGGGGTACCCATCACAAACCTGACTTGCCGTGGTGTCATACCGACGGATAAACGACTGACCATATCTTCTGTAATGACATTGCCTTGTTGAACATCCAGTTTATGGATAGTACATCCCAAGAGGCTGAAACTTGCGATAACAATAAAAAAAATGAGATGCTTTCGTATTAACATAACCACCACTAACATTAAAAAACTTAGGTGAAATTAGCTTGCGCCTAAGTAAACAGTCTATCTGGATTTTTAATGAGACAAAAATTGAATCTGCACAATCAAACATCCGATGGCAATAAACACATCGCTCACAACTAAAGGTAGGTTACAATAATAACATGAAACACATCAGCCAACTTTAGTAAATATGTCGATTGGCAAGCCATTTAATAACTCAACACCGATTAGGATAAACCATTGGATAACCATAATCTAAAAGAAGCCGGGCTTAAAGCAACCCTGCCGCGTATCAAAGTGCTTGAAATGTTTCAGCAGCATGCGAGTCAACATCTCAGCGCAGAAGATATCTACAAAATACTGTTAGAACATAAAGATGAAATAGGACTTGCCACCATTTACCGAGTATTGACGCAATTTGAAGCGGCTGGCATATTATGCCGTCATCGCTTTGAAGACGGTAAAGCCGTATACGAATTGAACGAAGGCGGTCACCACGATCACTTGGTTTGTTTAAAATGTGGCCATGTGGAAGAGTTTGTCGATAATGTGATCGAGAGCCGTCAAAAAAAAATATCCCAGCAATACGACTTTGAAATGAAAGACCACTGCTTATACATTTATGGGCTATGTCGTAATTGCCAGTAAAATACCCGGAATGGTTCCTGTATTTTCGCCCATGCGCACAAAGGGACTGGCCCACCGCCTTGTCGTGTTACGCTCAAGCTAACACGACCTACAATTTGCGACCTATTTTGTTCGCTTAATAGACAACTTCAGCCAAAAATTAATTGATAATGTTTAGTGACCTGGAACTTGTTCTGCGCTACACTCTCTGACTAATTATACACAGTAATAATGTGACTGATTAAAGAACAACCTTTCAACGATTCAACCATACGGGGGCGACATGGCTTCGACGTGGGTATTGAAACCGGAGGGGCATGCCGAGGAGCAGACGACCTCGTAAATCCCGCTGCTAGCACTTTATAGTTGCCAACGACGAAAATTACGCTCTAGCTGCTTAATCACAGCTAGCCCCTAACTGGCTCATGCTTGTGTGGACAGGTTAGCTTGCTAACACCAGGGGTCGCTAATCACAAGACGCTCGCTGTTATGTGCCTGACATGATAGCGCTAAGATTCTCAGGATCGTCGCTTGTGTTCCTAAGCCGTTTGGGTAGCAATCGACTAAAACAAAGAAATGGCTAAGCATGTAGAACCAAAGATGTAGGGCTTGCGGACGCGGGTTCGATTCCCGCCGCCTCCACCATATAATAGACCGAATCGACATTGGACGATGCAATACACAATGTCGGTTTTTCGGATATCTCCAAAACTCAGATACCGATTGTACTCCCTTCTCGACCAATAATCATCCAAACAACCTTTCACGACGCTGTTATCCGTTTGAAGAATTTACTCATAACGCTTAAAATTCATCGATAAAAATGCCAAACCATTAGGAGTTTCCCTATCACTTATTCCATTGACATTAATCGCATTGAAAAAGATCTGTATCGCTTAGCCGAATTTGGTTACAACGAACAAGAACGCAGTGTTCACCGCCAGGGTTTTAGCGATGCCGATTGGCAGGCACGGCAATGGTTAATGGATTATTTCCGTTCATACGAACTCACCACCCATATGGATGGCGCCGGCAATGTCTGTGGTCGTTTAGGTGATGATAATAAACCGGCCATCGTGATCGGCTCGCACCTCGACTCAGTGCCCTCCGGCGGGATATTTGATGGCACCTTAGGTGTCATTGCCGGCCTTGAATGTATCAGAGTCATTAAGGAACAACAGATTCCGATAAAACACCCCATCGAAGTGATTGCCACCAGTGAAGAGGAAGGCCGTTTCGGTGGGATGCTGGGGACTCAAGCGCTGACGGGTAGCCTGACCCTCGATTGGCTGGAACACGCCAAAGACCCTAACGGACTGACCCTAAAAGAGGCCATGGCGAAATATGGACTTGATTATCACCAGGCGCTGCATGCCCGCCGAGACCCTGGCAGCATCAAGGCGTTTATTGAACTCCATATTGAACAAGGTCCTGTCCTTGAAGCCAGCGGCAACACCATCGGCATCGTTGAAGGTATTTCCGGGGTGTTTAAATGGCTGATTAAACTCATCGGTAAAGCAGATCACGCCGGAACTTCGCCAATGAATATGCGCAGTGATGCGTTTATGGGTCTCGCCGATTTTGCGCACGAAATTCAGCGCATCATTGACGAAGATGGCACGGAGAAATCCCGTCTCACCATCGGTCGTGTTGAACTGAAACCCGGCTATGCGCATACCATTCCAGGCGAAGCCGATTTCACGCTAGTGGGCCGGGATATGTCAGAAGAGGTCATGCGAGAACTGGCCAGCAATTGTCGTAAAGCACTCTCCGCCATCGCCCGCCGTCACCGTTTGATGTTCGAGTACGAACAAATGAGTTGGCTCGAACCAAAAACCTGTTCGCCAAAGATTATAAAACTGCTCAAAAAACATACCCAAGAACTAGGTTACAGCTATCAACTCATGCCTAGCGGCGCTGGCCATGATGCCCAGTTTTTTACGGATATCACACCCACTGGGATGATTTTCATTCCCAGTGTCGGTGGCGTCAGTCATGCGCCCGATGAATGGTCACATTGGTCTGATATTGAAAAGGGTGGTAATTTACTGCTGAACTCAGTTTTAGAACTGGCTTGCGCAGAGTAAAATTATCTAGCGTGCCAGTTCAACTCCTGGGCACGCTTAGCAGCGAGTTTCGGGATATCCTGCGCCACAAAATGTTGATCCATGAGTTGCACACCCAAAACATGATTTAAGACCGCATCAAGCTGGACTTTGGTTTCTCGATCCATGACTGGATCATCGTGGCTCTTAATCAACGTCTGTACCGCACGATAATCAAGCAAACCGGCGGCTTCTACCTTCTCCTTGCTGGCATACTCATGCATCAGACTCATCAGTGCTTGCCATTTCTTGTCATCGGTATGAGCCGGTGGTGCCATGAAAGCAAACTTTTGCCGTTTATAAAGCGTTTCAGGTAACAGTCCTTTCATGGCTTCGCGAAGCACATATTTTTCCGTAGCGCCCTTAATTCTTAACTGTGGTGGTACTTGGGTCGCAAAGTGAGCTAAGTGATGATCGAGAAATGGGGGTCGCGCCTCCATGGAATTCGCCATATCAACACGGTCCCCGCCCCACGTCAGGATCTGCCCTTCAAGCATGGTTTTAATCCAGACATACTGCGCTTTATCTAACGGATGACGCTCCTTCAATTGATTGCGATCGAACGTTGCAGCAATGGCAGCCCCAGCGTCGTAGTTGACTAATTGTTGTTGCCAATCGCGATTGAGTAGCGGCAGAGCAAAATCATGACAGTGAAGCCAGTTTTGCAAACACGTCGGCGTAAAACCAACCACCTCATTCATAGCCGCCGAACTAAAGCTTTCACGCGGTAACATTGCCCCACGAAATAATTTGTTACTGGCTTCCAAACTCTCCTGCCATTCGCTACGCAAACTGGCCGGCAAATCATCCAAGCCATGTAGAAACATATCTTGCCGAAAAGCCGGGTAACCGGCAAATAACTCGTCAGACCCTTCACCGGTGAGCACCACTTTATAATTATTCTGCTTAACCGTTTCACTCATGAGCAACTTAGCAACGGCTAATGTATTATAAATAGTGCGCTCGGTGTGCCAAATTGTCCGGGAAAAATTATCATAAAGATGTTCTGCAGAGACCGATAAAACCAATTGGTCTGCACCCGTTTTTTCCGCCATTTCACGGGCTATGGGCGTCTCATCATAATCACTACTATCAAAACCGATGGTAAAAGCTTTCACCGGGTCTTGACGAACAGCAGCAGATAATCCAAGAATCGAACAGGAATCAATACCACCCGAAAGATAACAACCCACCGGGACATCGGCTTGCAAACGAAGCTGCACGGCTTGCAACAGTTGTTCTTCAACCCCCTCGATGTAATGATTTTCATCGTGATGATTGAGGTATTCGCTGGCCACGGGAAAATCGATATCCCAGTATTTTTGCTGGGCAATGGTGAGCTGTCCCTGGTTACGCTGAATCTTAATCAAATGACCCGGAGGCACCTGATGCACACCCTGGAAAGCGGTACTACCCGGCACCATAACTTGTATCAGTTGGTGATATGTCCCCTCGGCCGACAATTTGCGCTCTACACTCGGGTGAGCAAACAGCACCTTTAATTCGGAACCAAAAACAATACCGTCAGCCGTTTCCGTCCAATACAGTGGTTTGACACCGAAGCGATCACGAACCAGATAAAGACAATCTTGGTTTTTATCAAATAGCGCAAAAGCAAATTCACCTCGCAAAAATTCAAGGGTTTTTTCCAGCCCATAGCGCGGATACAAATGTAAAATAATTTCCGAATCGCTCTTAGTCGCAAAACGGTCTCCGCTGGCCGTCAGGTTGGCTCGTATTCGTTGGAAATCGTAAAACTCCCCATTATGAACCAGCCAATAATTCTGATTGTCCGAAACCAGTGGTTGACGTCCCCGCTCTTCATCCAGATCAATAATCGAAAGACGCGCATGACTCATACCCATACCCAATCCCGCAGGATTGGCGTAACCGAAATTATCCGGCCCTCGGTGAAATTGAATTGCGGCCATATTGACCAATAACTGAGAATCTATCGGTTGTTGGGGGTCGCGGTGAAAAACACCAGCAATACCACACATAAAGCTCTCCCATCTCTTTTCCAATAATTCACTTTTTGGAAAATATTATTATTTAAATTTAACTAATTGCAGACTGTCAGTTCAGACCACATCCATGACTCGTTCAGTGCGTTCACACATGCAAGTCAGCAATGCCATACGCAGAAATACCGCACCGCGGGCTTGAGAGAAGTACCAATTATGCGAGGTTCCATCGAGATCGGTAGACAACTCATCACCGCGAGCCAAAGGATGCATAATGATCGCATCCTTTTTCAGCGGCGAGGATCGGTCGAGTACAAAGCGTTCGCCAAATGATTCGTACGTATCTCCCATCCAAGTGATTGCGTTAATATAAACCACATCCAAGTCAGGCAGATTAGCATTTAATTCGGTACTAGTGCGAATCTTGAGACCAGCCTCTTCCAATTGTTCACATTGTTTTTGATCAAAAATAGTACTGATGCTGGCTTCATGAATAATGACAATTTCTTCGATAATTTCCGGAAATATGGCAAACATTTTTAAAAGGCTACGCACCGTACGCATTTTATTAGGCAAACCAATGATACCAATTTTGATGGGCCGCCTTTCTGCTAGCTCTTTACTTAGTAATTTCGGGCACCACTTAAATATGGTATAGAGATCAGCCAGCGCCTGTGTTGGATGTTCATCAAGACCGTTACCCGCATTGATAATAGGCACCCGCAAACTCTGCATCATTTCGTGGACCGAAGATTCATTGGTGTCACGTAATACCACGCAATCTCCATAGTTACTGAACATCTCACCCGCATCGGATAACGACTCTCCTTTGGCGATCCCGGTCGTCGAGCGATCCGTAATGGACATAATATCTCCACCCAAGCGATGCCAGGCACTCTCAAATGAAAGTCGGGTCCGGGTGCTCGGCTCATAGAACGCACTGATCAAGATTTTTCCTTGCAAGGGCGTGCTATAGCGATTGGGATTACTTTCATACTTGGCTGCCAGCCTGAATAACTGCAAGAGCACGTCTCGATCAAACTGGTCCGAGGAAATAATATGCTGGTAGGCCAACTTTTTTAAGTGGTCACCATCTTCTTGAATCGCTTGCAACAAGGCTTTGGGATGAGCGCTACCGTAAACATCGGGTGCTTTACGGTCAAAAACAACCGCTTTTTCATCGAATTCAATCACCATAAATCCCCTTTTTTCCAGTCTTTAATCAACAAGGCAAGCAGAATCAATGGTGACAAACAAGTGAGCAACAACGCGCCACTGATCAGTCCACTAAAGATCTCAAACTCAATAATCACGTGCTTTCTCCATCTTTTTTAGTTGCCGCCAGTCAAAGCTAGCATCACGTAGCAACAGACCCAAAGCACAGATCAACAGTGACACCAAACAAGACGTTAATGCCGCCACATAAAAACCAATCTCGAAGTAAGCTACCAAACCACAAAGCGTACCCAAAGCCATCGCCGCCGCTGCAAAATTACCGGCTAAACGACTGCGATAAAGCCCAAAAACGATGGGCCAAATAGTGCTCGCCACAAAAGCACCGGTAAAATTGAGTAACTCTCCCAAAGTCGCCACTCTCGGCAAACAAAGTAACCATGTCAATAAGCCTAGCCCCAGAATCACATACTTACTCACCTTATACAACTGGGTACTACTCGCCTGAGGATACAGCAAACCTCGATAGACATCTTGCGTCAGCAAATCACTGGTAGCCGCCAACAAAGAGTCAAGACTCGATGCCAACGCAGAAAAAACCACAATGAACACAAACACAGCGCCCACACTGCCAAGCAGCTTAGCCGCCACCAAGGGACCGACCATATCTGGGCTGGGCGGATAAATATTAAGTGCCAGTGCCGCCAGCGCAATAAAACCGGTGACAATAGGAATCGGCAACCACAAAAGACCTGCAATTAAATAGGCACGCTTGCCAATGCCTTCACGAAAAGCAAAAGCCCGTGACCACCACACATTGGAATGAAAAATTTCTCCAATGCCAAAGAAGATATTATTAAACAAAAACATAATCGCTGCCGGGAACAACAAATTGAGTAGTTGTGGTTGCTCCCTGGCGACACTTTCATAAATTGTAGTAAGTCCCACGTCTCGCCAACAGATATATCCAATAAAAAGAACACCGCACAGAATAATCAGCGTTTGAATATAATCAGTGGCAATCACCGCACGCAGCCCCCCGAGCAAGGTATAAGCCACGCAAATCGCGAGGATAACGGTCATCCCCAAGTGGTAATCCAGCCCACTGAGCGCTTGCAAAAGGATGCCACCGGCCATTCCCAGACTCACCAGCCAACCCAGCGCATAGAAAAAAGAAACGAACAGAAAAACATACCAAGCCACTCGACCAAAGCGCACCCGAATAAAATCACCACAGGTATATCCTGCCGGCATCAAACTTTTAATCCGCTTTGCCATGGGGGCGAAAAAAATCAAGCCCAATGCTGCCATGGAGTACCCGATCATTCCCCATACGCCAAATTGATAAGTCAGTTGCGGCGCAACCAACGTGGTATTACTGGTAATCCAGGTGGCCATCGCCGTCGCTGAGGCCAATGCCAAACCCACACTCCTACCTGCCAGCATAAAATCATCAATGGTTTTATTGCTTTTGCCCAACCACCAGCCAAAGGCAATCCAAGCAATACCAAAGACAGCGAGAATAATGAGTGCGGTTTGAGGAGGTATTTGAGCATCAATCATGGAGAGTGATTATTTGTTTTGGTGGGTAAATCGAATAATAGAAAACAACAACAGGACAAATAAAACCAGACCCACAGCAAACAACAACCATGCCATTTGCAGATCGCGATGTTTCACCTGAAAGCTGACTTCGTTAGTTAACAACTGGCGCTCGTCATCCACGAGGCGAACAAAATAGCTCCCATCAGTGAAACCACTGAGGTGTACCTGCTTTTGACCTCGCAGCTTAAGATCTCGAACCAACGTTTGAAACGATTGATCGGTCGCTACCTGAAGATTAACAGATACCTCATCACCCTCGAAATCGTCCCAATTTAAAGTAACGTAACCCTCGGTGGCTAGATCGGTACTCACCGTCAGCTGTTGCCGAATATCCGAGTGGGATAAGACAGGATGCATAAAAACAACAATAATAAACAAAACTTTAAAAATCGGCATCGCTAAAGATTTTAGCATGTTAGCATATGTGCAGTTTAGCAAAGCGTCGAGATCAAATCAATTTAAGCGCAATTTTTCAGCAATTAGACATGATTTATACAAACAAATAATAACCACAGTGACAATCCCAACGCCATACCCAGCCTAAACTGGTCACATTTCAACCATTAATGACTCTTGCTTAGTTTTTGCAATTGATAAAGATGTTGATACAACCCCTCTGTCTTTAGTAATTCACTATGTTTACCTTGCTGCATAATATGCCCTTTATGTAACACGATAATGTTATCTGCACTTTGTATGGTGGACAAACGATGCGCAATCACAAGCAATGTGACCCGTCCTCGCAAGCCATCCAGGGTGTTTTGGATCAGTGCTTCGGTATGGCTATCAATGTTAGCGGTGGCTTCATCTAAAATAAGCACCTGGGGGTCGACGACCAAGCTACGCGCTAATGACAATAGCTGCCGTTGCCCGGTCGATAGATTGGCGCCCCGCTCCACGATTTCGGTATCATACCCTTCCGGTAAAGCTTGCACGTAGTCATCAAAACCTGATTTTTCAGCGGCCTGTTGCAGTTGTTCATGACTGATATCTCGCCCCATACGAATATTATCCGCAATCGAGCCTACAAAAATAAACGGATCTTGTTGCACACATCCGACACACTCACGCAATAGCTTACCTGGAATAGACTGCAATGGCTGCCCGCCCAACAGGATCTCGCCTTGTTGCGGTGTATAAAAACGCATTAACAAATTAGCAATGGTGCTCTTGCCACTGCCAGTATGCCCCACAATGGCACAAAACTGTCCGGCTGGCACCATAAAAGAAATATTATTCAGCACATTTTGTTTGCCATCATAACTAAAACTCACCTGCTTAAATTCAATGCTTGCTTGCTCAATACGCAAATCGACTTGTTCAGGGAGGGCTGGATTGGCTTGATCAATCAATTCAAAAACCCGTTCACCAGACACCAACGCTTGCTGCAACAAACTCAAGCGCTGAGTCATCTCGATCACCGGCTCCACAATCCGGCCAAGATAATTAATGAATACATACATCACACCGATTTCGATGGGATGACTCATGGCGCTATAACCGAAAAAACTCAGCAACCCAGCCAATATCAGCAAGTGCAACAAATCCACCAGTGGCCGCAGCAACATGGCATCGAGTTTAAGGTTATGTATTTTTGCTCGAAAATGGGCTTGGGTTGTATCACCAAATCGATGTTCAAATCGCCTTTGTTGATTAAAAAACTGTACCACCCGAATGCCTTGCAAGGATTCATGCAACTGGCTATTAATATCGCTTAATAAACCACGTACTTTTTCAAAACGCGGGGTACTTAAACGTCGATATAACAGCATAAATAACACAACAATGGGCACAAAACCGAAACAGATTAACATCAATCGCCAATCGAGTATGGCCATGGCAATCAGAATACCAAAAATCAGCGCAATATTTTGAATATAAACACTCAGTACATTGACAAATAGATCTTTGATATTTTCCGTATCGTTGGTGATTCGTGAGATAAGACTACCCACTGGGGTATGATCAAAAAATGATAACGGCATGGCCATGACGTTATTAAACGCTTGTTCGCGTAATCGCTGAATCGCATTGACGGCAATAATATTAAAACGCACGGCTTGTAAATAGAGCGTCACCGCCGTCACCAACAGTAATATTAAATACACCATCGCCAAACTCAGCAGCGGAGCCACAGGCCATTGATCAAGGCGCACATAATCATCGATAAATATCTTAATTAAAATCGGTCCCATGACATCCGCTGCGACGGCAATCAGCAATAAAACTATCGCCTGTATAAGCAGCGGTTTATCCAGCAAAGCATAACCAAGCAAACGCCGTAAGCGAGGAGCATGACTCATGGGTAGTCCTCGGTTATGTGCTGTTCAATTTGCTGATAGTTGAACATTTGGGCATACCAGCCTTGCTGCTGCAACAAACTCACATGATTGCCTGATTCAGTCATACGGCCGGCTTGTAACACGATAATATGATCTGCGTCTCTGACCGCAGATAATCGATGACACACCACAATCAAGGTTCGATCACGCCGATATTGGCGCAGTGCATGTAAAATATGTTTTTCCGTTTCCACATCCACTGCTGACAAGGCATCATCCATCACTAAAATCGGCGCATCACACAAGATAGCCCGCGCAATGGCCAATCGCTGCTTCTGCCCACCAGACAGGGTAATGCCGCGCTCACCCACCAAGGTTTGATATTGATCAGAGAATGCCATGATATCTTGATCGATATCGGCCACTCTCGCCGCCTGGCGAATCGCCTGCAGACTCGCATGGGGTTGTGCAAAAGTAATATTTTCCGCAATGGTGGTGGAAAATAAAAAAGGATCTTGAGGCACCACTGCAATATGTTGCCGTAAGCCCGCCAAGCGATAATCTTCCAAAGCGTGCCCACCCAGTATAATATTCACGCCGGAATGTTGGTAACAACGCAATAACAACTGCACTAAAGACGTTTTACCTGCGCCCACCGGCCCGACAATACCTAGCGTGCCGCCATGGCCCACCGTGACATTGATGTCTTGTAAAACCTGCTGCTCATTGCCCGGATAGTTGAATTGTTTTACTTGCCAAATCACTTGCGCATTTTTTATCGTTGTCAATTCGCCTTTGTCTTCAATGGAAGGCGGGGTTGCCAGTAATTGCTCAATGCGTGCATAAGCCGCGCTGCCACGCTCCACGATATTCAGTAACCAACCCACGGCAAACATAGGCCATATCATATATCCTAAATAAATGGTAAAACTGGTCAGCTCCCCAACGCTCATGACACCCTGATGAATATACCATGCGCCCCCGGCAACCGTGATAAAAAAGGATAAACCAATGGTTAATGAAATGGCGGGATCATACTTAGCATCAATATGAGCCACCCGAAGATTGGCGGCGGTAGCCTGGGCCGCTATCGCTGCAAAATGGGCCTGCTGGTGAGCCTCTTGGCCAAAGCCCTTAACCACACGTATGGCACCCATATTTTCTTGGACCACATCATTTAACTGGCTGAAACATGCCTGTGCTTCACCAAACGCTTGATGTAGCTGTTTACCAATGCGCCACATATAATAGGATAAAAATGGCCACGGCAATAATGCCATGAAGGTCAATTGCCAATTTAAAAGAAACAATAATATACTGAGTACGACGACCGCAGTTAGCACACCGTCAACCATCGCTAACACGCCATCACCTGCGGTCATTTCCACCGCATTAATATCATTGGTCGCCCGTGCCATCATGTCACCAGTACGGTATTGCTGAAAAAAATCCGGCGCCATGAGCATTAAATGCTGATAGATTTTTTGGCGTAATACAGCAGCCAATTGAAAAGAGGCATGGTAAAGCAACATACGCCATAGATAACGTAAACCATACGCCGCAAAACCGATGGCAATCATAATGCTCACCTGCATGAACAATTGATCACCGGTCAACGAACCCTCTGAAGCCGCATCAACAATCCCCCCAGTTAACCAGGGTGGCACCATGGCAATGACCGAAATCGCACACAAAATTAACACAGCCAACAGATAACGCCGCCACTGCTGCTGAAAATACCATCGTAATTTAATAAAAATATTCACACGAAATCACTGAACTCATCAACCAAAAATATCTTTAAATTATACCATTGTTCAATGACTTTCTATGGTGAATAGCCGGCTAAAAAATGAGCTGAGCAACAACAACCAGAAATCATAGAATCACAAGCCGCAATCTTCACCCAATATCAATTCACCCGTGCTTTGCCCTTCCCTGAACGAATAGCCACCGATCATTCAAGTGAGTCATACGATTATTGCTTAAAATTAGTTTACCCTTCTGTTGATAAGGTTTGAGTTTATTAAATATGCACAAATAAGTTTTGCAATGAAGGGGTTTCGAGCTATTTTATCAAGTATAATGCTCGCTGTTTCGCACATATATTTCAATTTCAAGGAGCATGAACATGAAACATTTACGTCCACTCTTACTGGTTTTCTTTCTAATCTTCACATTTCAACTGGTCGCCTGTACCTCAGATAAACCGCCTCAAGACACCACCACTAACGTCAGCGACACGGCTGAGATAGCTGATACGGCTGCTGAAAATTCACCAGCCCAAGTCATCGCCCAAATCTTGATCAATCTGAATCATTTTCCAAGTGATGAAGAGAAAGCCATGTTAAAAGAGATCACCACCTCCGCCAGTGCATCAGATGCTGAAAAAACAATTGCCGGGATTTTGATCAATATTCAACATTCAGCAAGTGATGGGGATAAAGCCGAGTTGAAAAAGGTGATGGAGGATGCATCCGCGTCTAAGGAAAATCAACAGCTCGCGGAAATTGTACACAACTTAAATCACAAACCATCCGACGAAGATAAAAATACACTTCAAGCCATCGTGAAATAAATGTTTTAGATTTCTGGCTGGAGCGGTAAAATCCGCTCCAGTTTTCTTTACTAATTTACATTTCGCAAGGCCATCAAATCATGCACTTGATAAGTATTCTCCGGTAAAACATTTTTAGCGAGTTCCAATAACTTGGCATGATGAGTAAAAAATAATACTTGGGTATGCTGAGCCAATTCATGAAAAATTTTAAGTGTTGCCTGTGAACGCTGATCATCAAAATTAATCAAGGCATCATCAATCACTACTGGCAAGGGTTCATTGCGTGTAACATGTTGTTCAATCGCCGCAAGGCGTAACGCAAGATATAACTGATCACGCGTCCCGTCACTGAGTCCTTGCACAGGGACTCGATCGTTTGAATTGCGCACACAAAACAATTTCGATTGATCCTTTTCATCCAGTGCAATGCTAACTGCATGAAACCCGTCTAAGGTAATATCTTTAAAAATCACACTGGCTCGGGTAATCAGCGGCCCTTGGTTTTGTTCGCTATAGCGGTTAAGTTCACGTTCGAGAATCAGTGATGAGAGCTTCAATAAAGCATATTCTTGGCTATAGTTGTCGATTTCCGCTAATTTATGTTGAGCTTCATTAAATGCTTCTGCCGCTTCTGCACGCCCATCGAATTGCTCAAGCTCCTTACCCAAAGCACCAATGTTTTGATCGATGTGAGCTAATTCAATGTCCTTGTCTTGTATTTCATTTTTTAAATTCAAAATTTGATTGTCGAGCAAACTAAGATCGGTCTCATTGACTTCCTGGATTAACTGTTCAAGCGGTAAAAATTCACGTGCCAAATCCGTTTCAATATACCTAATAGCATCTGTGAGCTCCTGATAGTTTTTCGAAATCTGTTCAAGTTTTTTTAAGGCATCAAGATCACTGCAATGTGCCACCGTCATTAAACCATCTAAGGTTTTTTGCGCTGCCGACTCATCATGATGCAGCTCAGCCAAGGCTTGATTGATTTCTTTCAAGCGCTTATCATCACTTTGTCTAGTGCTGCGTAAATGACTGCCTTGATCAAATCGAAGACCTAATTCCATGGCGATTTTATCAGCCGCCTGGTCTTTTAAATCAGCTGCAATGTCAGTCGCAATCGCTTGTGTCTCTTTTTCATAACGATGCTTTTCTTCCCGGTAACGCGCTAGCTGGGCTTCACTCTCCCGTTGTTGGCTCTTTTTATTGAGTAACGCTTGTAATGCTTCACGATAAATAGCCGCCTCTTCCGGTATGGCATTATTGGGCAAATGCAATTCATCAATGGCCTGTTGCCATTGCTGCTGCCATTGGCCTTTTTTTTCTTGTTGAGCGCTAATTTTTTCAACTAATTCCTGACAGCTTTGCTCTGTCTGATTTAAATCACGCGTTAATTCGGCGCGCTGTATTTCGCTCTTTTCAATCAATTCAACAACGCTTTCCGCCATATCTAACAACACATCCAGCGGCACATGATCAAGGGTTGTATCTTTATTCAAGGCCGCCAACGCATCCAGGCATTGAGTGCGCCACTGCGTAATCTCCTCGGTCAATGCATGCAACTCCTGTTGCGCCGTTTCAATGGATGCAGCCAATTGACATAACGCTTGTTGTTTCACTAACCAACCGGCCATCTCCTTAGGTGGTAAGGCAGTTATGCCCATCGGTTGCCAAATCAATTGCCATTGCTTTTGCAAGTCTTGCCCGCGCAGAGACAAAGCCTGATATTGTTGATTTAATTGTGCTAATGTCGATGACAAGCTTTGCTGCTGCTGAGATTGCAAGGTATATTCAGCGACACGGCTGGCATCACTGTGTAAACTATCAGATAACTTATCCGTATTGACAAGCTCGCTATAAAATTTTTCTGCCAATGTTAGCGGTGTGATATTGATCAACGGTTTGCCATCCAGCCAACTATCACGCACTGTTTGCCAGCAAGCATTACGCGTTTGGCGCATTTTTATTAAATCGTGAACCGTAGGAATTACCTCACCAGCACTGATGCGTTCCATATCTTTTTGGATGAATTTAAGATCTTGTGCTATTTTTGATTGATCTTTTTTTAATTCTGTTTGTTGCATCTCAAGCGCATGATACTCATCGGCAAAGCGTGTGATTGTCGCTTGTTCGGGTACCGGAAGCCTTGCCAAATCACTCAGTGTACCTTGCCATTGGCTGAGCGCAGCCAGTTTTGTTTTAGTTTGTAATTGCAGGATTTCCAAGGATTTTTTCTGTTTGTTACATTGTTGTACTAAATCACCTTGCTTGCGGGCTTGGCTAATGATAGATTTCAATACCATCGCATTGCGCGATGTGGGTAACATTTGTATTTGTTGGCTAATCAACTGTTGTTTGCTGCGCTGTTTTTCCAATAATTCAGTGGCGGATCTTAATTCACTGATAAGTTCAATAGATTCTTTTTCCAATCGGCTCACACGTGCCAATTGTGTCTTATCATAGTTCATCAGCTCCAGCGCTGAAAATGTTTCAGGTTTGCCTATGCCAGTCAATAAGGCCTGTATTTCGGCACTCATTTGACGAATCGAGTCTTCCAATTGGTGAATGCTTTGGATATGGCTTCGATAATTATCAATGCCCTGTCGCAAGCGCTCAATTTCCAATTGTTTGTCTAATAGCGCATCGGGTACCTGCAAGGTTTGCCGATGTTGTTCAATCTGAGTTTTTTCAGCTTGTTTTTTGTGAATCGCTGCCCGTGTGCTCTCCAGTGTTTGTTCAACACTTTTGCGCTTATCGATAGCTTCGCTGGTGATTTGATGAACATGACCTAACGCGTGGCGTCGAGTCATTAACTCAGCCTGCTGGCGAATCGATGGAGCCACGCGCTTGACACGCTCCAGTTTTTGCAATTCACTCAAACGAGCATCTCGTTGTTGTCTTAAGCTGGCGCGTATTGCTTCTTGCTCATCTTTTGATTTTTTCTTATCTTGCCATATTTTTGGTAATTGCACATAAGCTTCTGCGTGTTTCTTAGCTTGATTGAATTGAATTAATGCTTGATTGAGTTTAGGCGTTTTACCTCGCTCTTTAAATAGCATCTCGGCTTGCTTGGCCAACTCAATACGCAAGCGATGAATATGACGCAACCCCGTACTCGCAGAAAAAATACTCTCCGCTAACCCCCCTTCCCCCGCCAATATTTCAGCGCCACCATCAATCAACATCTGATAACTGATGCCAAACATCGCTTTGTATTGATCAGCATCAATGCCACCGAGATAAGTCGCTAACACAGTCTCATCCATCGGTTGTTCATCAGCGGTAAGTAAGGTGTCTTTTAACCCCTTACGGCGTACCATATTGAGGGATTGTTGCGCTTGATTCGTCAAACAAGCACCAATGCGTAAACTGCCATAATCGTGCAAAAAATTATCTTCAGAGCGCGTATCAATCCCGAAAAAAAGTCCGAGAATGGCTCGCAATGTAGTACTCTTGCCCGCTTCATTGGGACCGTAAATGATATGAAAGTCCGGCTTAAGTGCATTAAAATCGATATGGCAATCAGTAAATGTGCCGTAGCGCAATAATTGTAATTGCTGTAATCTCATGGTCAGCTGTTATCCTGACGTAATTTGGTTAACAGATAACGCTCTGCCTCTTTGACCAAACGGGCTAACGTGACAGGATCAGTCAAGTTCAAGGCATCCGGTAATTCATAATATTCATTGGGTAGTTTTCGAGCTAATGCGGAAAACGCGGGCATAAACTCTTCTAGTTGGTCTGGCTGATCGCTAAGTCGTTTGATTTCCCGTAACATACTACCAATGGCATCATCCCGCTTGCGCAATGCATTAATATCCGTGCGCGGCTGAGTACTGATAATCACTTTTTCCAACCAAATCGTTTCACACTTTTCACAAACTGCCGCTCGTATATCATGGATACATCGTTCCATGTCTTGCATCAATACATCATGTATGTCAGTTTCCCCCGTCAATATTAACCTAACGGCCACTAATTTTTGCTGAGTGTTATCGGCCATAGATTCCAGTTGATCAATTAGCTGATCTAGTGCACTATCCATGTCATTTGTGTCTTGCAAGTCCACTGTGCATATGGCCCAACGCACGACATCAAAGTCTTGATGACTCACCTGCGAGACATGACCATCAATCACGCTAACAATGGTCGCTCCTTTCGGGCCGGTTTCCCGCACATTGCGCCCTTGTAAATTTCCAGGAAAGATAATCCAGGGGTTTTCATTCACAATTTCACGCTGATGCACATGACCAAGCGCCCAATAGTCATACCCTTTGTTAATTAACGTATCCAGGGTGCATGGCGCATATTCGCCATGCGGTGGTCGACCATTGAGCGCCGTATGCAAAATGCCAATGTTAAACATACCCGGTTCGGCATCGGGGTAACTTGAAGCGAGATCAATTTTCACTTCTCGTTCATGATAACCCCGGCCATGCACTGCCACCCCAAGTCCATCAAATTTAATCGTTTCGGCTTTTTTGGTGGATAAGTCATAAACATCTGCTGGTAATCGCAAACTCCGAGTAATCACATTCTTTGCGTCATGGTTGCCACGCACCATCACCACCGGGATATTTTGTTTAACAAGCCGAGTCATTTGCTGATTAAAGAATTGCCCCGTATTATAATCTTTCCAATCAACGTCATAAATATCACCGGCAATCACCACCAACTGCACCTCTTCGCGCAGCGCAAAATCCACTAAGTTTTGCAATGCCCGGCGCGTTGCCTGGCGCAATGCCTCAATGGGCGCCCCTTCATACCGCTCCAGACCTCGCATAGGACTATCAAGATGTAAATCTGCCGCGTGAATAAACTTCATATTAACTGTTTTCCGTGGACGTACCTGTGCTCGTGCTCGATATTATTCTGCTTTGCTTCACCAACACAAAGAAAAACCTAAGATAACGATATAACAACCGACATTGCTAAAACGCTGTTTATTTTTCATCCTCATGGAAAAATATAGGATGTTAAATTCATTCGCAATATACGATAATAAAGTTGCAATATCTAGCACTCAACAGATTGTTTTTCATACAAAGCTCTAACTAACTCAAGTATTAGCGATATATCTCACTCCAAATATCGTTTGCAACTCAAATCAGGAGAAAGTCATGCTGCACTATGAGTTTTGGGAACACGCCATTTTATTTAGCTTGACCGCCATAGTGATTGTTGTGCTCCTTGTGTTTGTGGTTATGCTTGTTCAAGATTTAACCCAAAAAACCCATGCCATACGACACAATTATCCTCTTATTGGTCGCTTACGCTATTTATTGGAAAACCTCGGTGAATATTTTCGGCAATATTTCATCGCTCAGGATCGTGAAGAATTACCCTTTAATCGAGCCACCCGAAACTGGGTATATCGCACAGCCAAAGGCGTCGGCGGTTTAATCGGCTTCGGATCAACCAATGACCTGCGCCAACAAGGATCTATCCTGTTCGTCAATGCTTCTTACCCGTTGTTAGAAGAAGAATTTACCAAAACGCCCTCGCTTATCATTGGTAAACAATGCAATCAGCCATTTGAAGCGACTTATATCTTCAACATCTCAGGTATGAGCTACGGTGCCTTATCTAAAGCGGCAGTAACAGCCTTAGCACAAGGCGCAAAACAAACAGGAATATGGATGAATACTGGAGAAGGGGGTCTCTCACCCTATCATCAAAATGCAGGTTGTGATCTTATTTTTCAAATTGGCACGGCTAAATATGGGGTACGCGATGCGCAAGGTAATCTAAGTGATGAGAAACTACTCGAAGTCTCCAAACATGTCAAAGCGTTTGAAATCAAACTATCACAAGGTGCTAAACCTGGTCGAGGTGGGGTATTACCTCCAGCAAAAGTGACCGAGGAAATTGCGCGTATCCGCGGTATTCCTCTAGGCCAATTATCCAGCAGCCCTAATCGACACAAAGAAATTAGAAACTCCAATGATCTGCTTGATATGATTCATCGGGTCCGCGATGTCACTGGCCGCCCCGTGGGCATTAAAACAGCCATTGGTTCTACGGCTTTCCCGGAAGATCTATGTGAAACTATTTTGCGCCGGGGGATAGATAGTGCGCCTGATTTTATTACTGTGGATGGTAGTGAAGGGGGTAGCGGCGCAGCGCCACAACTGCTCGCCGACCATGTTGCATTGCCTATCAGCGAAGCGTTACCTATTGTTGTGGATGCGCTCATGGCTTATGGTTTGAAAGAGCGTATTTGTGTCATCGCCTCAGGCAAACTGGTACAATCAGCGAAAGTTGCCTGGGCATTATGCATTGGTGCGGATTTTGTCGTCAGCGCACGGGGTTTTATGTTTTCTTTAGGCTGTGTACAATCTTTGCAATGCCATGCGGATACTTGCCCAACCGGAGTAACGACCCATAATCATTGGCGACAAAGAGGCTTGGTTGTGGAAGAGAAAGCCAAACGAGTGGCGCAATATGCCTATTGGGTCAATCATGAAATCAATGTATTAGCTCATTCCTGCGGTCTGAGCAATGCCCGCCATTTTCAGCGCGAGCATATTCGTATTGTACAACAAGCAGGAAAAAGCCTACCCTTAAATGAATTGCACCCTTATCGCGGTATCAAGCATGTTTCGCCCTTATGACATATCGATGAATTTTTCAGCTATCACTTGCACAACATATTGGTCTATGCTTCAATGCGTGTTTCAAATTTTTTCTTTGATATCAAACCAGACATGCCAATAAAACAATATGTGTTAGCACTTGTTATTTGTTTTTTTTACGGTTGTTTGGTTAATGCTCAAGCGGAGACCTTGTATGTTAGGGATACTTTACGGGTGAATCTCCACCCTGCCCCCAATATTCAAAGTGCTAGCCTCAGCGTGATAACTTCCGGTACAGCTTTGAAATTGCTGGAACGCAAAAAATGGTTTTTCAGAGTCGTCACCCCTGATGGAAAAATAGGTTGGATCAGAAATACATACTTAACGCCTGATAAACCAGCCATCCTCAAGCTCACTGAAGCTTCTGTCGAAATCAAAAAATTGCAAACTCAGCTTAAGCAGTTTGAACAAAATCAACAAACCCAAGATCAAGCAACGAAAACGCTCCAGCAATCCATTCAAACACTCAGCACGGAAAAAATCGAATTACAAAATACATTAGAGAGCATTCATGCCCATGCCGAACAAGATTTTCTCATCAAATTGAAGCGGCTGGATTTTAAAATATTAAACCTGCACTCTGTTGTTTGGGCAGTCATCATTGTGCTAAGTTTGTTGATCAGCGGATTTTTTTCAGGACTTTTTTGGTATAAGCGCCGTGTAAAAAAACGTTTAGGCGGCCTATCAATCGAACAATTTTAAATTGTTTCTTCACCCTAACATTTCAAAAAAAACTGGTTAAAAACCATTTCACTGATTTATTTACTGCATCTAAGGACGAATACTCACTTTTTCTAAAACTCACTATGAGTGACATGGATCGATTTATAAAAACTTCCGTTTCGCCCTTATATACAACAACTAAATATTTTTTCCTCAATTTTTTTTGAAACGTTAGGGTTCAATCATCAACTTTTATTATTTTCAAACCACCCAAGCCACTGGCAACAAACAGTATATCATTACGATAAGTGATATGATTCACTGAAGTTGATGCTTCAAGTTGTAATTTCCCAACGACTTGCAGTGCATTCTCTTCGCAATCCTTATCTTTAAAATTAGACACAGCCACCGCCATATACACGCCCGCTTCCCCATTGGCCATAAACAATGATCGTTTATAGGCTGTCACTGCATTGGTTACCGTCGCTTGACTGTCAACACTATCCAACACCGGTTGTTCAATTTTTTCCAATACCTTGCCATCAGTCAAACAGACGATTTGGGTACCGCCATCACCTAGTCCAAGAATCGCTTTGTTACGAATAATTTCGACGGTGGATTTAGAATAGGGTATGGTGGCACCGGTCAGTGTATATTCCTGGCTCAGTACCCCAGCCTCATTATCGAACAAAAACAATCTTGCGTTAGTACCTGCAATAATTGCCACATCGCTATTATCCACAGCCACACCACGCGCATCATCCACCGCAACCGAATTATGCAATGAATAATCACCGCTATTTAATACCGTCACATAACCCGCTTGTGCTCCGGAAGTGACATAGACATATTTCGCACTCACATTCACATCGGTGCCTGCAAAACTCGGCAAATCCACCGTTAAATAATCGTCGCTCAACTTGCCACCCGATAAGAGTATCCGCTGAAAAATCGCTGGACTTGAGTAATTGGAATTAGATGTTGCCGCCGCCAGATAAAGTTCTTTATCATGCATCGCCAAACCATTCACATCGGTATCATTAAAAACGGCACTAGAAATCAGTTTCGGCTTGTTAGCCTGACTGATATCAATCACATCGATTGCCCCGGCGAAGGTTTCCCCTTGCACGTTATAACCAATATAGGCCTTGCTACCTTCAATAATTACCTCATTCGCTTGTAAATTAACACCTTCAAGTTGTGGTGGCGCAATCTGTGCCACCAAGGTTAAGCTCGCAATATCTGCCGCCTTGGCATAAGGTTTATTTTTCGTTGCCGAATCATCAACAACGACTTCTTGGTCAGTATAGGTCACCCGCTCAGCTAAGGCTTGTTCATCGTTTTGCACATCAAGCGATTCATCAGATTTGTCACTTGAGCTTGAATTACAACCTAAACAAAGTAATACAGCCATAGAAAGCAAAATACTTGGTGTTTTGACAAGAATATATTTCATGACTTACCTCGGATAGTAACTGGCAAATGATTACACTATACTCTAGCGTCCCTCACTCGAACTTTTCAATGGAAGGATCACAAGCGCCATCAAATAACCCAGTAATATGTGACCAAAGTCATAAAATTGGTTGAGAATGGGTATCACGTAAAACAGACTCACATAGTATCCACACCATGCAAGGCAATTCCCTGAAAAGCTGGCCAGATTCGCCAGGCCTCTTCCAAGTCCGGCAGCATCTCGAACAACGCTTTTTTATCGTGATAAAAAGTCACTTGGCTGCTTGATACTTGTCGCTGACTAGCAAACAGAAATGCATCACCCGTGGGATTTTGATGGGCTTTTTCCAACAAAAGCAATATATCAAACTCCGCTACTTTTAGCCGCCATAATTCGCCAGCCGGCTTCTTGTGATAACGCCATTGCGTCTCATCAGGCAACTTTCCTGCCTCTAAAGCGATGCGTATTGGTATTTGATGCTCACTGCCCCACACCAAAAAAGGATTGGCAAAACGCTCAATCATCGCTCTATCGGTTCGATAATTCATGACCGTCAAACCGTCAATGTAAGGAGCAACTAAATCTATTAAAAAATCATCGTTAACCCGCACATTGTGCCACCAAAATGGCACCACAACTTCTAGCGGCATCTGTAAGGCATTATCAAGTGCTTGAATGGTCGTGATATACATTTCATACCACATGGATGTGGATAACGAAAAGCCAGCGATTAAATAGGGTTCGATATCATACTGTATACCCGCCAAACGAATCGATTTATCCAATGTTAGATTAAATGCGTTAATTGCCGATGCACGCTTGACAAAAACGTCTCGTTCTTTAGGAAAAATGACATGCGGATCTCCCTCCACCACCCACACCGAAATGTTTTTAGCTTTGGCTTTTTCTAAAAACTCTCGAAGTTTATCCTGATGAGTTATCTGAAAACTTGCATGTGAAATGGGAATGGAAATAAAAACCGTTTCCACCCCTAGCTCATACATATCATTTAACAATTGATCAGCCCTATTTTTCCATGTCTTGGCATTCCAGGACCAAAAAGATCGACCTGCTATGTTTTGTTTCACATCGCTTGTTAAACGAAATGACTGAAGATTGAGTTGTGCCTGTTGTTTCGGGCAAACGATCGTCCAATGCAATGGATCATTCTTATTGAGATTGACACTGGACAATGCATAATTTTTTATTTGAGGGGTAAATCGTGTGCCCAATTCACCTAAAATACTGGGTTCGCCACGAAGAAAACGCGACGTATCCGACACACCCATTTTAAAATTTGCATTGGATTTATATTTTATTTGCTGAACTAATGTTGGATATTTCGGCAGTACTTGGTCGCCGATGGTTAAAATAGCTCCAGCGGGTAAACTGCCGGCATTGCAGTTAATTTTTAGATCTTTTGTTCTAGTATGACTCACCCTTTCTTCTTTGCCAAAATAACTCACCTTCAATTTGTCAATTAACTCTATATTCAGCGGCAAATATTTGCCCTGATAAGCAAGCGGCTTGGCTTCTGGTATGGGAATGATTTCACTAATACTTGGCTGACCATCCTGCTTGCTTAAACCTTGCAAAATAATCGTGTGATTGATTTGCTTCGCAACAGGCTGAGAAATAAGCTCAGTCCAGACTAATGCTTGATAGTCTATATTTTTTAGCTCGATGCTATGGCATTGCGGCAGCGGCTGTTCAGTGACAAGTAGAAATTTTTGACCTGTTTCAGGGAAAGCATAGGTTTTTTTAAGGTGTGATTGCGGGGGCAATAAATCATTATCTTCACACACGGAAAGCCAAGCGGCATCGGTATTCATGGTATATAGAAACAAAAAAATGGTGATTATCCACTTCATATTCAAGACTCGCTTTAGAAGCTGTTTTAAAACACCTCAGATGAGGGCAAGACAAGGCAAAAATGAGTGAAAAAGCGCAGCTTATACAGAATAAGTGAGCATTTTGAACTCATTTTTAACGCCGTATTGTGCCAGCTGAGGTATTTTAAAATAGCTTCTTATTCCTGCTCTGTCCAGCTGGCCGATCGTTTCATTTCTCCCCAGCTTGCTTTATGCCCCATTGCCCACTGATAGGTAGCTATCAGTCGCCAAACGCTATTGAGTTGCCGGTAACCAAAATTTTCCAAAATAGCAACTAATAACAATATAAAGATATAGCGCAATTTGGGATAAATATGAAATGACATTTCTTCCAACAGCACTGCCACCACCGAAAGCAATACCCCAAAACCAATGGCGACGGTGAAAAAAATGATGGTCACTTCTGCCGACAAATAACCGGCATAATAACCAATGATCACCAGAGTGATACCCAATAATTCGATAATCGGCCCAAACCATTCAAATACCAGCATAAATGGCATCGCTAGCCAGCCCACCGCACCACTGTTTTTACCAAATAATAAGCTGATATTTTTTGCCAGACTTTCTGATAGACCACGCTGCCAGCGAATTCTTTGGTTACGTAGCGTTTTAAGATCTTCAGGGGCTTCGGTCCAACAAATGGGATCAGGCACAAAGCTTATTTTATAAGGCACATTGCGCGCTCGCAGTAAACGATGTAATCGCGCAATCAGCTCCATATCTTCACCAATGGTATTGGTCAAATAACCTCCAACCGATACCACAGTTTCTTTGTGAAACACCCCAAAGGCCCCTGAGATAATCAGCAACGCATTTAACGGTGACCAACCAAGACGACCGAACAAAAATCCTCGTAAATACTCGGCCACTTGAAACAGCGCCAGCAAGTTAGTTGGCAACCCCGCTTTCACCAGAAAACCATTTCTCACCGAGCAGCCATTAGCAATACGTACCGTCCCGCCCACTGCCACTGTGGTGGGTTCCTCTAAAAAAGGCTGCACAATTTTTTCCAAACTGTTGGTTTGGATAATAGAATCAGCATCGACGGCACAAAAAAGAGAAAACCGACTAACATTGATACCTGCATTAAGCGCATCGGCTTTACCACCATTGTCTTTATCAAGAACGCGTAAACTAGGAAATTTTTTTGAAATATAAACTTGTCGTATTTTTTGAGTTGGCAAACCACTCAGATAGGCTTCGGGAAAAATAATGAGATCAAATTCGTTAATCAACACCTGCATCGTACTATCTGATGAACCATCATTGACTACAATCACTTCAAAATCAGGATAGTTTAGATTCAACAAGGCTTTGATGGAATTCGTTATGGTCGCTTCTTCGTTGTAAGCTGGCGCAATAATGCTAACCGGTATCTCTAATCCAGTATACGTATTTGGCAAGCCACTAATACTGCGTTCTTGCATATAATTCCATATGCTAATAATTGACAGTACATTTAAACTAAAATAACTTCCATGTAATAAGATAAAATACACCAAGAATATCGCCTGAGTTATTAAAAAAAAGTCAGCAATACTCATAAGATATCCCATTCAGCTAACACTTGCTGCATAATATCTTTGGTGTTTTGGTTGTCGATACGCTGCTCTATTTCTAAAAACTGTGTCTTATCCACAAATGGAAATTTTGATAGCGATTGCGCTGCCCGATAACGCACCCACCAATCATCGTCTAACAACAGACTTATTAATAATTCAATGTCTTGTTTAGTACCTAGCCTACCTAAGGCGGAAGCCACGCTAATACGCACACCGGCATCTTGGTGTGTGGCATAGTCTTTCACCATCGACAAATATTGCGGATCTCTCAATGCTTGCATGCATAATGAAATAACTTGACTGCTTTGTTCCTTTGCTAACAACTGACTAAACACCTTTCCAAAAGATGCACATTGCAAAACATCCATCAATTGAATCACACGGGATAAATCGGCTCCATCATTTTCCAGTGCCGAACTAACAAGATAACTGCAAATACTGGTATTTTCTACTTCTTTCAGGATTTTGGCGACCATAGATATAGGCCAATCATCACGCTTAATAATTAGCGGAAACAACTCACCCAAAGCCCGCACAGAATCGATGTGGAGCAAGGCTCTAAAACTCGCCAGTGACAACACCAATGTCTCATTTTCAGCAATCGCTTTTAATATATCCCATAACCCAGTGATCCGTAGATGACCCAAAGTAATAATACCTGTGATACGATCTTTCGGCTGGCGAGCAATTAACAAATAGGATGCATATTTATTGATACCTATTGATGAAGCGAATTGCACAAGATTGCCTTGACTGCCTCGACCCAGTTTATCGTAAAGTGAGTTCCACTCCAGCATAAAATACTTGGCATGACGTGGTTTTAGTTTAGGTGCGTTGTCGATGGGAACCGCTAAGGATTCCATGATAATCGGACGCCAGAGATTGATAAATTTTTCGTAGCGACGATTTCTAATAATCAATATAATTCGTAGAATGACAATTTGAAAAAATATAATAATAATAAGTCCAACCACCATGCCAATTGAAAAAATGGCAATCTGAACGACGTCTTCAGAATTGGTAGTGTACGCCAATATTGATTCCGTTCCGGTCATAGGCGCTACCTTGTTGATGGTGGGATAATGCGTATATTGCTGACCAATTACCTAATACGTGATGGCGGCCTCGCAACTGATATGATTTGATCTTAAAAGTGATTGGATCATGTTGACCATCGTATTCCAATTCTTTACCAAAAGAAAATATCAAACCAGCAAAGCTATTGTTACGGTAATGATAATAACTTTGAATACTATGACTATAATTAACAAATTGACTATCAATAAGACTGGCAAACAAAGTATAGGTACTGCGGAAACTGCCCCAGTATTTTTCTACGGTCACTGAGTTTAATAGCGTATTGAAATGCTGATATCGATTGTGCCTCACCCCATAATACCAATTTATTTCCATCTTAGACTGATATTGAAGTTGTAATGCGGTAATTATTTTGGGTAAAAAATTACTTTCCATACTGAATCCCATGGACATATCCATATTCCACCGCGTCCCAACAGGCAAAGCCAAACCAATGACAGCCTGATGGTCTGGCAAATCGTAACGCTTAATACTTTGTAATTGAGAATAAAAAGTTTTGTTACCTAACGGCTGGGTAATGTTAAGATACTGTGCTTGCCAATCAGGCGCTTGATTGCTTAGTGTTTCGGTTTGATAACTGAATTCCAGACTTGTCGATTTTTTTTCTTTTATCTCTTTCGGCTTAACGCTTGAATTAACTTTCGACTTAGCAATATAGCGATATTTTTCAATATTTATTTCGGGAAATTTTTGTTTGATTTGATCATATAGCTGCGCTGCTTCATGATTGTGATGCTCATCATTAAAACTGCGCAGTATTTTTAATTCAGAAACCCAGATATCCGCATAATTAGGTGCAAATTGACGCGCTTGTCTTAACATAGCAATCGCACTGCTGTTTTCCCCCTGCCAGTGCAACACCAATGCCTTACCATACAGATAATCCGCATTATTGGGTGACTGATCTAACAGTGTATTATAATGATGGATTGACGGGCCAAACTTACCCTGCCAAGCAAGGGTTCGTGCCAACAAAAACTGCGCGGCTTGATCGGAAGGCGTATGGCTCAGAATATCTGTCAAAAGGTGTTCGGCGGATGCAAAATCTTTACGATCAATATGTTCCAGTGGTTTAGTTAAATCAGCGGCCCCGAATGAAACCCTGGCGAAACATAAAACAATAACTGACCATAGAAATTTTTTGCACATGAGTCATTCAAGCAACACGTTTCATCAACATTTTAATTCGAGTTGTTAATTCGCCAGTCTGGAACGGCTTGACGACATAATCACTTGCACCCATTTCCAACGCTCTAACGATGTCTTTATCTTGTGACTTTGCGGTTAACATAATAATAGGCACCGATGACCAATGTTGACTTTGACGAATTTTCTCAAGCAACTGAAAACCATCAAAATAAGGCATCATCACATCCAGTAGTACAATTTTTGGGCAAGGCGCAATATCAATGACATCAGCAACTTGTTGTCCATCCCCTGCCACATGCACACTAAACCCCTCCCGGGTTAACATGAAGTTTAACAGGAATGAGATTTGCTCATCATCTTCCCCAACTAAAATCTCAAAGGGTTCAACATCCATGGGTTTTATAACCTCTACGTTGGTCAAATTATCATAAGATTGAACGTTTATAGGATGTGTAGCGGCAAACAAGCAGTAAGCTTTAAGAAGTGATATGAAGGGGATTAAAACGCTGGGATAAATGTGCAATTTTACCCGAAGTGGTTGAAAAGCATGCGAGCTAACGAGTAATTTCAAACCTAAACTTTGAAATTACTCGTTGGTCATATCACTCTTGTTAAATGAGCAAAAGCATCTGGATAATTAAGGTTATAGATCTGGAAGTTGATATCCAGTCGAGTTTAGGATGCGCCCAAACCCTGAGCCTTCAGCTAGCGGTGCAAAAATAAGTGGATGTCTGGATATTAACTTCCGGGGCTATATTAAAACGCCCCCTCACTCAAACTGATAGGCATACGACAAAAAAACTAAATTGGCTAAATAATCATGATTTTCTTCCAGCAACGTTAATACTCGAGGTATGTCCCCCGCAGCTAACTCATCGGTTTGCCAGTTCTTTTCATTGTAGGACTCTAATAAATAACTTAATCGTAACGACATATTTTCTTTTAGGCGGTATGTTCCATATAAATTAACAGTATGCCGTGTGGATTCAAAATCGGGTAAGTCACCACCGCTTAATGAGGTTTCATATTCTGTTTTACCGCTCGCTAAACTCATGGTGTAATTGATACCGAATTCAATACGTTCAAATAACTCTTTAGCATGCACTCCCACGCCTAAAGAGGCGACCTGATCAGTGTTGATGGCTTCCCAGTCGGCGGTTGAACCATTGGTACTGCCTTGCTGGTTTGAGCGATATTGTTCTAATGCTGCATAACCTGAAATATTGAAAAATTCAAAAACCATACTGTTGATGTCGAGCTGTACATGATAATTCTGAGCATCCGTCAAGCCAATATCGGTATCATGATAATCTGTCAAACCATATTCGAGAGATAAATTTAGATCGGTTGACTCGCTTAACAGATAAAACAATTCGCCACTCAAGTAATGCTGTTTCATTTTCGCCAGATAATATTTTCGCATCAGCGGGTTTTCACCCGATAAGGTCACTGCATAATTATCATAATCACGCTTTTTATAACGATATTGAAAGCTCATATCCAGCGATTCGAATGCATTTAACTTGCTCTTTATCCCCAACATATCCTCGGTGGTTTTGTTGGTGGCTTGCAAGCTACGCTTTTTAACATCTCGCCGTAACAACACTTCTGAGTTCAGAACTTCTGACCAGCGGTATCGACTGGCAAGTTTGGCGGTATAATCTTTAAAATCATAGGGATTATTGGTTCTGTTGTCGCCATCGGCTAAATCCAATATGACATAATCATAGTTCGACACCGGTGTTTTATTATTCCGCTCATGATAGATCAGCGCACCGTCTAATTTGAGTTCTTCAGTGGCACGATGGGAAAGCTTCACTTGGCTATGTAAATGGTCAACACGTGCCTCGGCTGAAACATGCGGTAAACTTCGGTTGAAACTCTGATCTTGGGTATTAATCGTATAAGGCAATAACGTATCATCTTGACTCATACGTCCCACATTGAGCTGATAAAACAGCTGGGTTTTCTCTGAAAATTGGGCACCCAAACGTACATAAACTTGATGATGCTGACTACTGGGTGGCAATGCGATTTGAGCTTCGCTGACTTCACTCCCTGTGGAAGTAAATAAATTGTCCCAGCGAAGATACTCATTGGCATTATCAAAAAAATGACTTCTGATACCTAGCTGAGCTTGCAGGATGTTACCTGAATACAAAGCACTTAGGTCAATGCTGCGAGTTTGGTAATCAATGGGTTCGGGCAAAATGACCGAGTTGGCATTTAAATAGGCACTGCCAATCGCTGCTCCGCTCGTTATCACCCCGTCTTTCTTTTCATAACGAAAACCAATACGGCTCGACCAACGTTTATTGAATGTTTTGTTGATGGCAAAAGCGAGCTGCTTGCGGGACTGAGCTACATCTATATTATGCAATTGAGCCTTAATAGTTTGCAGATCATCCGCATCATTCACGCTTTGCTTTAGCGAGTCACTGAGTGACAATTTATCGCTTTCAACGCCGAGATAAGGGGTTTTTGCTTCACCAAATTGCCAATGCCGACTTTGTTTATAATCGAAGTCAATCCGATAACTGCCTTGCTTGCCCCCTTCTATCGATAGATAACGAGAAGCTAAACCCAATTGCTGCGCATCTAACCACAGGTACTTAGCACTTTCATCAAGATAATGAAGCTTCACACCCAGATCCACATTAACAGTGCGACCTTGTAAAGCTCGATATTCATCAAACTTACTGGCATCACTTGAAGCGATCCAGGTACCGATGGCTAATTCAGCGCTGGGATTTAATAAATCGGGACAAAACTTACATCGATCGACAGTGGGCTCATCGTCCAACTCTGCTTCATCAGCCGCGCCACACACTTGAAACCCGGCATAAACAACAAAACAAAAAAATACATGGGTGACAAATTTAGCTTGATTCATGCCTCGCATTGAAATTCCTTAACGCAACAATTTAACACCGGAAGGATGATTAGAACCGTGAATCCTGGCATGGCAATTTAAACAACCTTTCCCCAGCATAAAATTTCTCCGATCGGTATTATTTCCTCCAAGCTTACCGGTATCATTGTAGAGTTGATTGGTATGATCATTATTTTGCATATGGCAGCTTTGACACAATAGCGGGGCACGTTTTTTCAAAAGCGCGGGATGGTTGGAGCCATGGGGTATGTGGCACAAACTGCATTGCTCGGTGACAGGTGCGTGTTCCCATAAATAAGGTCCACGTTTTTCAGCATGGCATTGGAAACAAGTTTCATTTTCGGTGGCGGCTTGCAGCAAATGATCATTCATCGCATCATGGGTATTGTGACAGTCCGTGCAAACTACTTGCCCAAAACGCACCGGATGCGTATAGGCTTTTTGAAATTCGCTACGTTGTTTACGATGACAACCATAACAGATGTCCGCTTGCCGCTTTCGATCAAACACCAAGTCTTGTGCCACGTGGATGGTATGACAATTTGCACACGCTAAACCACTGCTTTCGTGACGACTGCCATGCCAACCAATGCGGGCATTGCTACGATGACATTGCAGACAAACTTTGTTCTGTTCAGCAGCCGGAGCACTGGATTTTTTACCAAAGTTCATAATCGGTGCGCGTAATTCACCACGCTTCGGTCGTTTAATATGTAAACCACCGGGGCCATGGCAGGTCTCGCATTGGTGACCTGACGACATCGGGGAAAGTGGGTTGGAGAATTGACCGTGTTTACTTTGAAAAATCGGCAAGATAGGATATTCATTATCCTCATCATGACATTTTAAACAACGATCAGCCCCTTTTTTGGTATACGGTGCATCAATTTGTTTACGCCAGTCGGTATCGACCTCTTGCTCACTACTGGCTGGCACTGAATACACACCCAAAAACGCAATAAAAACGGCCAGGCAAATCCATTTATGACGAAAAAAGTTCATAGGATAAATTATTAAACCAACTCTGTGCATAGGCAAACGTTCTACGTGCCGCTTCTGCTGTTGCTAATGTATCAGTGGTTGTTGTTTTAGATTCGATAAAACGCTGAGCAGTCGCATCCCACGGGTAAGTATCAACATGGGAGATGGCATAATCGGTTTTCAATAGGCTGTATTCTACATCGAGTATTGGCGGCAACTCACCATTGAATGACTTTCCGCTTAATTTATCGCTCATGGCTAATGCACAAATGATCGCTTGTGAACGGGCACATTGGGCGGTTTTTCTTAAGCCTAGCGGATGATTAATCGCATCGCCTAAAATATACACCTTGTCATTTTTTTTGGATAAAAAAGTATGCGCTGCCACGTCGCACCAACCTGAGTTATCTGTCAGGCCAGATTGCTCAGCGATCGTGGCAGCTTGTTGTGGTGGAATCACCTGCAGCAAGTCGGCGGTTTCTTTACCTTGCGCAAAGGTCAATTGCTTGGTTTTAAAATTAACCTGCTGTAACTTTTGCTTATCTCTGAATTCGAGTAAGTTAGGATACAGTTTACTGCCGATATCAACAAAACGTTGACTGAAATCATTATGGGCTGGTTGTTGCGCAACAATGATTTTAGACTTATTTTTGCCATTCTTTTGCAAAGAATCAGCAATCATGCAAGCGCGTTCATAAGGTGCCGCCGGCCCACTAATCATCCCCTCAGGAATGGTAATGATCACTTTCCCACCATTTTTTAACGCCGCCACCTGTTGGCTTAGCACATCAATACCCGTACCACTTGACCATTGACAATACGTCGGAATATCACCAATCACCTCCATACCCGTCCAACGTGCTTGGACCCCAGGCGCCATGAGCAATAGATCATAGGGATGTTTTTTCCCCGAGACCGTCTCCACCTGGTCTTTATCTACTTGCGCGGCTTCATCAAAAATTACATTGATGCCTGCAGCTGTCAACTTCTGGTAATTAAACTGAATGTGCTGAAGCTGGCTAATACCCGCCAACACCGCATTGCTCATGGCACCAAAGGTGTAATTTTTGTTTTTCTCAAGCAGTGTGATTTGCACATCGGGTTGGATTTGTTTTAACAGTCGGGCCACCGTCAAACCGGCCACACCGCCCCCGATGATTAACACCCGTGCTGATTTTTTTGCGTAACTGGCAGGCGCAATACCTAAACAAGAGGCCAGCAGTGCCCCATTAATTTGTTGTAAAAATTGTCGGCGATTTAGCATAGTCGGGTTATTACTGTTGGCTGATGTAGAATTGAATTAAATCTTCCATGGACTCATTACCGTGTTTTTTTGCCATTGCTTTCATTTTTTTTGCCATTTTCTTGCTCATTTCCCGATCTTCATTGTTAAAGTCTTGCAAGGTGTCTCTTAAAAACGCTGCCCATTGACCCGCCAATAATCCCACATCATCTTCGGTACTACGACCATCGTCTTCATGGCACTTATCACAATATTTCTTATGCAGCTTCTTGCCAATCTTTGCACGATCTGTATCTGCATCTTGCACAATACGCACGATGGGTTGGCGGCTATAAAAATCCGCAATGGCTTTAATTTGCGCTAATGAATACCCTTGGGCCACTTGTGACATCATGGTCGCTGGCCGGGCCTGAATGACGACATCCTCTAAATCATCATGCTTATCAACAATCGCCTGAGCACGGTCGAGGTCTGTGGCATATTTATAAGAGAGCATGGCGGCGATAATATAATTAGCTGTTAACCCCGCGATATTTGGCGTGGCCGGCCCTCGCGATACACCATTGATACCGTGGCATGCCGCACAAGAATAAGCCAATATTTGCTTGCTTGGCTCCGCCCTGACCGTATTCATCAGCAGCGATAACAAAGTGACTCCAATGATGTGAATCAGCAAAGTTTTTCGAAAATAAACATAAATCTTGTTTTGCTTGTGCATGTTAGGATTCATCCGGTGCGATGGGTTCTTCATGTGCTATGCCGCGATGACAATCAATACAGGTTTGTTGTTTGTCCACGGCACCGATATGTTTTTTGCGTGCTATGTTGTCCTGCTCATCCAGCTCCATGGCGGAAAAACTATGGCACACTTTACATTCTCTGGAATCAGTTTTTTTCATTTTGTCCCACACGCGATTGGCCATTTTCCAACGCTCTGCTTCAAATTTTTGTTCGGTATCGATGGTGCCTAACAGCTCGTGCATCACATCTTTAGCCGCCAACACCTTGGCCAATAGCTTCGGCCCTAATGGTTTGGGCACATGACAATCCGAGCATAACGCCCGCACGCCAGCAGTATTCTTAAAATGAATGCTCTCTTTATATTCATCAAAGACAATTTGCATGGAATGGCATGAAGTACAGAATTCATTGGCATTAGTCATGTGTAGCGTGCTATTAGCCCCTGACAAGACAAGCACGGTTAACACAATCGAAATCAATACGACTAAAACAATTTTATGTTTTAGGAAGCAAAAAATACGGCGAGCAAGTGCCATTCGGTTTTTTCTTTTCCGACTTTAAATAACTGAGCACGGAGTATGCTCCGTGCTCAGTAAAGGTTTATTGAGGATTGACTAAATCAGACTTAAAAAACGCAGCCAAATCATTGATATTTTGTTGCGTCAGCTTGGTAACCCTAGACATGATGCTAGCGCCAGAAGCCGTTAAATCTGCCTGCATTCGCGAATTTACCCTTCCATCAGTAAGATCAGGAGCTTCTGCATCATCATCACCACAACTGGCTTCGTCTTTCTTGGCGCCAGAATCATGATCGAAACACAAATGGGTATCATCATATGTGCCTGCACTATGGCAACCGGCACAATTTCCATCATAAAAAGTTTTGCCTGTTTCCGCATTACCCACACTGCTAAAACCGTCTCCACTAGTTTTCGCTCCGCTCTTCACGTCATTTAAAAACGCGATAATGTCGGCTACATGACTTGATGAGGGATAACCTAAACGTGCCCGAGTCATGGCTGTGCCTGATTTCCCAAATTGAGCGATGTGGCGTAGCTTGGCGTAGTTGGCACTAGTATCAAGCAGCGTTGTGAAATTGCCAACCACATCGGCCTTAAAACCATTTAACAAATTAGGCCCCTGATTATTTGGCGTTCCATGACAGCGAAAACACCATTGGGCATAATATTTGGCACCGTTGGTGGCACTAGTGCCAGCGACTAATTCATAGGTGACATCGGTATCAGTAACACCCACTGTTTCAAAGACTGTTGATGCTGCACCGTCTGGATAATTCAGGAAAGCAACTAATGCATCAATTACCTTCGTATTAGGCACCACAGAATTGGGTCCATCTTGCCCATAATTAGGGTGTTTATTACTTAGGGTGTCTCCTAAACTATCACCGGTGGTGGTAGCATTGACGATGGTTTTCCAGCTATTGGCGTTAGTCACTTCATCACCTGTACCGGTATTTCCTGCATAACGAAAATTGCTGTTACTTTTCGTTATGGAGGCCGCCTCAAAGTTTGAGTTTACGACACTCAAATCCCGAGAGTGATCATTCTTATCGTCGCCCTCTGCTGCCGCGCCCTTACCGGCATTGGGACCAGAAATATAACCATCCGATGTGTCACGTACCTGATGTTTTAATGCGCCATTGTTACCCAATCGATCCCAACCGTGACATGTCACACAACGGGTGAAATCTTCATAGGTACTCGAATCAGTTGCATTCTTTTTCACTTTCACTTCTTTGATTGAGTCTACCTTAATGCTAGCACAACCATGCCCGTGGACAATATCGACTCCCACTTCAACGTTACCATCATGCGCACATTCATAAACTTTCAACCAGTTGTCATAAGCCTGGGCACCCAGTGCCACTTTTTCCAATTCGACAATAGATTGAAAAGCAAAAGCCGAGCTACCTGTTGAACCTGGAGTGCTGCCACCTTTAAATTGAGGGGCAAACATACGCATGGCCTGAGTCACATGCGAATCACGATTCTTTGCCATTTTAGCCGCAGTAATATCCGAAGCAGACAGACCCGCTTTAGTAGCCACATCTGTCACGGCCAGACTGAAACTCGCAAACTCAGAATTAGCCACCTTAATCACCGCAATACTCGTCAATTCATTGGCAGCCACCTTGCTATCATTACTTCCCGCAAACGTATAAACAGTATAATCCTCTTGGATACCATCCACCGTCGCTTTACCTGAAATTTTTAAATACAGTCCATTTCCTGTGATTGCGCCGACTTTTAACGTGATTGTTTCGGTAGTCGCATCATAGCTATAGTCAGTAACTTCAGTTAAAACTGTGGAATAATCCCCACCCGCACTATCACTAGTCGCCACCAGCTCGACGGTATCAAACGCTGGGTTTACGCCGGGAATGATTTGCGCTTGAGGATCAGGATCATCATCACTGGAGGAACTACAACCCACTAATAGCAACAGCATAAAACAACCGATGAAGCCACCTCTTTTAAACATTTCTTGAACCATAAATCACCCTTACTTTTTAACGAAGAATATAACTATTCAAAATCCATATGAATTCGAACGCAAATTATAATTGAAAAGTCCCGCAACGAACAGGACAGAAAGAAGGCCATAGCATTTTTGATCAAAGCAAAAAGCATTAGCAGGGTGATTATCATTGGCTATTACGAATACATTTTAACCGAATGTATTATTTTTAATCATAGCCGTGCAAACGGTCGATTCATTGGGCCTTCACCAAATAATCCTTATGTTTTGCGGGTCTGCTAACACTTTCTCAGCCCAGTTATACTCAATTAATCTGCTAAATGCGCGATAATTCTATTGTTACTGCTAGACCTTGCTGACCAAGGACGAAAAACATTGGCCATTGGCCGTCAAAGAAAAAAAGTAATCGGCTAGCTAAAGTTAGATATTCAATCAAAAATAGTAAGCTTACTAAGCCATTGATATAATTAATTGTACATTTGTTACTGGAAGCGATGGAAATACAAAACTGATGGAAACTGCGGATTTTTTCTCTAAAAAACGATCCGATGAGGAATATTCACAAGCCATTACGCGCCTTATTATTGTCGCGAGTGTCATTTGTATCATTGCTATCTGGTCATTATTTCAGGAAATGAGTAGTTTACCTATCCGTACCGCAATTGGCTATTGGTTATTTGCCTGCGGCTGGTTTCTTATCATCAAACGCTGGCCAGGGGACTATCCAATTCGGTACTACGTCAGCGCCATCAGCGACCTCGGCATTACTTCAGTGGCTGTCTACTTAATGGATGGATTAGGTGCTGCGCTTTACCCATTCTATTTATGGATTATTGTGGGTTACGGCATGCGTTACGGGCAAAAACTACTCATCATTGCCATGAGCATGGGTTTAGTCGGTTTTAGTATTGTATTGGCCGTCGACGATTATTGGCAAAATAATTTAGCCATTGGCTTCGGACTCTTATCAGGCATGCTGGTGCTGCCTTTATTTTACTTGGTATTGATTCGGCGACTGCAAGAGCTGAATCAGCGTTTAGTCGACGAATTGGAAAAATCAAATTTCGCAGCCACTCATGACGCCATGACCGGCTTGACAAATCGATCATATTTTATGCAGCGCACTCAAGATGAAGTGCACCATTGCCGTCGTTATAAAGAAAAATTCTCGCTGGTTTATATCGACCTAGACAATTTCAAAATCATCAATGATACCCATGGCCATCAGTATGGCGATCAAGTATTACTAGAAACATCTAATCGGTTACAACGTTTTATTCGAAGAAGCGATACTGCGGCCCGCTTAGGTGGTGATGAATTCGCATTATTATTACCAACGTTACATCACACGGATAACATTAAACAATTTACTGAACGCTTGATCAATGCGTTAGCACAACCGATTTTGGTTGAATCCCATGAATTACGTATTTCTGCCAGTATTGGCATTAGTATTTACCCAATTCATGGCGATTGCATTAATGAATTAATAAAAAATGCGGATTTTGCCATGTATCAATCCAAGAAAAATGGTAAAAATGCTTGTACACTGTTTGCTGATAGACATACGGCATAAAAAACCGTTGCCCTCCAACTTATACCTGACTACCCTGGATAGTTATTACGTAAATTAAAATTTACCCAAAAAATACATGTATCTTTCTCCATTGAAATAAATACCTTGATGATTGCAATATAATTGGTATTATTACTAATTAAAAAGCAATAAAAATTGATGGCAAGTTTATTTTGAAGAGGATGGTATAACCATGCAAACAAATCAAGAAATTGTTGGACATGCAACAAAAAAATTAACTTGGGGACAACTAAAAAACCTACTGGAATCAGCGGGCATTCACAATGATGATGAAATTGATACCATTGCAATCTCCTGGGGACAGATTGAAGAAATGGAAATCAAACAAGATGAAATTTTTGGTTGGCAAATTTATCTATAAAAATATTTAACAAAATAATTTCGATTCGCCATGCTGGAATTATCTGCGGGTTAAATTGAACGTTCCAATTGAGGAACGTTCAAACGCAGATTAAACCTGCCTATGCGTCGTTATTGTGCCGCTGCCAGTTTGGATTTAGAAAACCAGGCATACAACACCGGCAACACAAACAGGGTCAATAAGGTCGAAGAAGCCAGACCACCAACCACCACCGTAGCTAACGGGCGCTGCACTTCTGAGCCCACACCGGTAGCCAATAACATCGGGATTAAACCTAATGCGGCAATGCTGGCGGTCATCAAAACCGGTCGTAACCGTGATAACGCGCCTTCAAAAATAGCAACCTGCAAATCCGCCCCTCCTTTAAAACGCTGATTAATCGCATTAACCATCACCACACCGTTGAGTACCGCCACCCCAAAAAGCGCGATAAAACCAATAGAACCAGGTACCGAAAGATATTGCCCGGTGTAATAAAGCGCAGCAATGCCGCCGATGAGCGCAAGTGGCACATTCAGCATAATCAGTGCAGCCTGTCCCACCGAATGAAAAGCGAAATAGAGCAATAAAAAAATTAACCCTAATGATAAAGGTACCACAATCATTAGACGTGCCTGAGCCCGTTGTTGGTTTTCAAATTGCCCACCAAATACCACAGAGTAGCCTGTGGGTAATGTAATCTCACTGTTGATACGTTGCTGCAACTCAGCCACGAGTCCACCCATATCACGCCCTTCAACGTTTGACTGAATGACCACTCGGCGTTGTACATCGTCACGGCGTATTTGTGGGGGACCCGACTCGATACGGACTTGAGCCACTTCACCCAAGGATACCCAGGCCCCATTCGGCGCTTGCAAAATCAGGCTGCGAATCGCCTCCACACTGTTACGATAGACTTCATCAAGACGTACATAGATATCGTATCGTTCATTGCCTTTAATCACTTGTCCCGCTTCTCGACCTCCGATGGCATCGGATACCAAGTCCATCACCTGAGCAACGGGAATACCATATCGGGCCAGTTTGTCGCGATCGGGACGCACTGACAATTGCGCCTCACCGCCAATCTGTTCCATCTCCACACCACGTGTTCCTTCCACCTGACGTACCAAGGCCTCTATTTCTTTACCGGTTTTTGCCAGTTGTCCCAAGTCGGGGCCAAACAACTTGATAGCTAATTGTGCTTTGACACCAGAGAGAAGCTCATCCACACGGGTGGCGATGGGTTGTGAAAAGGAAAATAACAAACCGGGATGAACCAACATTTTTTCTTCCATGAGCACTTGTAATGCCTTTCGATTCGCTGCGCTAGTCCATTGAGAAACCGGTTTTAGACCGACAAATATTTCTACATTGGATACCGGCTCAGGATCACCACCGATTTCTGCCCGCCCAACACGACTAAAAGTGTAAAGCACTTCGGGAAAGCTCATTAATTGTTGTTCCAACTTTTGAGCGACCGTCAGGGAAGTATTCAAACTGGAGGAAGGTGCCAAAGTCACCCGAATATTGAGAGTGCCTTCTTCCAGTTCGGGCACAAATTCAGTACCCAAATAAGGCACCAGTGCCAACGAGGCCACAAACAAAATTAAGGCACTACCCACCACAATCCAGCGTTTTTTTAAAGCACCATCGAGTACATAACGATAAATGATTTCCAATGGACGCATTATTGGACTGTTTTTATGTTTGACTCCCTTTCGAAAAAAATAAGTCGCCAGCGCTGGCACCACCAGCAAGGCAACCAATAATGAGGCTAGCATAGCCAATACAATGGAAATGGCCATCGGTTGAAAAAGTTTGCCTTCGACACCTTCCAGAGTAAACAGCGGCGCAAAAACAATAATGATAATCATTACCGCAAAAAACACCGGCCTGCCCACTTCGCGGGCCGCCTCTTGAATACGTAATGCCATGCCATGTTTGTCTTGTGCTAATTCATCGGGATGGGATTCACCCTCGCTGCGTTGTTGTGCCTGTGCATGATGTGGTGCCTCAGGTTCGGTTAAATGACTAAAGATGTGTTCCATCATCACCACCGAACCATCCACCATCATGCCAATAGCAATCGCCAAGCCACCGAGTGACATTAAATTAGCAGAAATCCCCCATTGGGCCATAACCATCAACGCTAACAGAATGGAAATAGGCACCGAGATTAATACCAAGAAACTGGCACGCAGGTTCAGCAAAAACAACATTAACACTACGACGATGAGCACAAAGGCTTCCAATAACGCCTTGCTCACAGTATTGACCGCTTGTTGTACCAACTCGGATTGATCATACACCGGTTCAAAAGTGACACCATCGGGTAATGCCATTTGTATGGCGGGCAAACGAGCATTAATACCATCGATAGCCGCTTTAGTATTGGCCCCCATGCGTTTGAGTATGACACCCGCCACCACTTCTCCCAAGGGCTCTGGGTTGGCATTTTCATCACGACGTGTCATAGATACCGCGCCCTGGCGAATCTCTGAACCAAATGCCACCGTCGCCACATCACTCACCCGAACTACAATGCCATCCACATCCTTCAGGGGAATATTGCCAATGTCTTTTAAACCCGCTTGGCCGCTATGTAACCAACCCACCCCACGAATGACTAATTGTTCCGCGCCACGATCAAGATACCAACCTCCGGCATTGCGGTTATTGACTTCGATGGCTTCTGCCACTTGATTGCTCGACAAGCCATAGGCTAATAAACGGTGCGGATTCAATTGTACCTGATACTGCCGCACTTCACCGCCAAACGAGAGTACTTCAGTGACACCTGCTACCGGCATCAACAATAGTTTTACCACCCAGTCATTAAGGCTGCGCAGTGCGCTGGCATCATATTTTGTTTTATCTTCGGATAACAAAACATATTGGTACATTTGCCCAAGCCCAGAGGTATTCGGCCCCATACCGGGCGTACCAATGCCATCAGGGATTTGCTCTTTAGCAATTTGCAGACGCTCAAAAACCAGTTGACGGGCAAAATAAATATCGGTGCCTTCCTTGAACACCACCGTGATCACAGAAAGACCGGTCTTGGAAATAGAACGCACTTCTTCCACATCGGGCAAGGCATACATCACGGCTTCGATGGGAAAGGTAATTAATTGCTCCACTTCTTCTGCCGCCAAGCCTTGTGCTTCGGTATTGATTTGCACTTGTACATTAGTCACATCGGGAAATGCATCTAGGTTGAGCTTAGGTAAAATTAAACTAGCACCCACCAAGATGGCAATCAGCGCCAACACCACCAACAAACGGTTTTCGACGCCGATGTCGATTAACTTGTTTAACATGTGGGTCTCCTAATGATTATGTACTTCAAAACCGCTTTTAGCGATTTCGGACTGTACAAAAAAAGCACCGTCAGTCACCACACGAGTGCCAGGCACAATACCCTCAATCACCATCAATGTTCCTGCTTGATTGATCACCTCAACTTCTTGAGGTTTAAAATCCCCAGGCGCTTGTTCAACAAATACAACCCAATCACCATCCGCACTGCGCAACACCGCATGCTCGGGCAGTGCCAAGACAAACTGATTTTTTGTCGTCTTTATTTGGGTTTGTACAAACAAACCAGGATGCAAACTATCATTTCGATTTTTTACCTCCAGGCGAGCGCCAATAGTACGTGTATTTTCATCCAATTGATGGTGGATTTGGGTAACTTTTGCTGGATATTGTTGTTCATTGACCATTACGTTTGCCACCGCGCCGGGTTTAATTCCCATGAGCGCATCGGGTGCTAAACGGGCTTCAACCCACATCACCGATTCATCGGTAATTTCAAATAATAAACGTCCAGGCTCAACAATTTCACCCTCAACAAATTGATCATAGGTGATGAGACCACTTTGGGTTGCCAACAAATTAAATCGTCCCACCGCTTCACTTGGGTCTTTGCTTTGGAGCAATTGTTCTACGTGTGATTTTGTCATGCCAAAAGCAAGGACTTTGGCATAGGCTTGTTGCCGAGCAATTTGTGATTCCACAAAACGGCGTTCTGAGACCACTTTTTTCCCCAGCTTTTCGACCCGTTGCCATTCACGGTCCGCCACTATCAGCTCGCCCTGTGCTTGGGCCATTTCCACGCTAGATAAACTCACCAGCGCTTGACCTTGTTTTACGTTTTGTCCTAGACGTTTGTGTCGTTTGATAATTTGCGCGCTAATACGAGGGGTAATTTTTTTGGATTGATAAGCATTAAAAAAAACTTCTCCGGGAGCGGAGATATATTCGGCAATATTTTGTTTCTGTAAAGTTTTGACAACAATGCCTGCGGTGGCTAATTGAATTTCACTTAATTCAACTCCCCCTTCATTATGTTCATCATGCCCTGCCTGCTCGCCATGGTCATGCTTATTTTGTTTGTCATGATCGTGTTCATGATCATCATCCGACAGACTAAAACTGATACTCGTATCGTCATCATGATGGTTATGCCCTTTGTCTTCGACAGAAAATAACATGGCACTGCCTATTAGACCCGTAATAAAAAAAATAAACATTAACGTATGTTTCATAAAAATTCTCCCGATGGAATCATGGCTCTATACCTAAATCTCAAGTGTTTTGGGTATATCATCAATTAGTGACTTGTGAGCCACTGCTCAAGTTGCCCGGATGCACTTAGCCACGCTATCCAGGCTTGCCACATTTGGGTGGAGAGGCTCACCGCCGTTCCTTGGGCATCGACATTTTGTTTGGCTTGAACGAGATAATCAGCGGTACTCATCTCGCCTGATTTCCAGAGGATTTGAATCAATTTGAGTTGTTCATTGAGGGTGTTTAATCCTGTCTGTTTCCAGGCTTGCCAAGCGGTATAAGTCAACTGGTAACGCTGGTAAGCACCATTCAAGTGAACCTGTGCACGATGGGTGGCAGATAACAACAACTGTTCAATTTGCAGCACTTCCTGGTTAGCCACTACCACTTCTGCTCTAAAGCGGTTGCGTACATAAAGTGGCATGGAAAAACTTAACCCGAGTAAAACATCGCTGCCTTCCATACCACCGCGCAATCCAAAATTGGGATCTGCCTTTTGAGTCGCCCGTGAGAGATTTACGTTGGACTTTGCTGCCGCTAACTTCGCCCTGAGTGCATTGAGCCTGGGTAGCTGTTCTTGAAATGTCTCCAATTTGACAGCTTGGGTGACAGCGGGCGGTTCTTGGGTTAATGCCGGCCAATCATTGACAAATAAGCCACTCGCGGCTTGCAGATTTGCTTCATTTGCTGCTTGTTGCGCGGCATAATTAGCTAATTGCATTTTTGCTTCACTCAATGCCACCCGTGCCAGCATCACATCTTGTAAACCAATATCGCCAGCCTGTTGGCGTTGTTCGGTATTGTCGACAAACTCCTGCATCAATCCGACCCGTTGCTGCGCTAGGTTTTGCAATTGATACGTCGCCTGTCGATTAACTAAGGCATTTAATATTTCTTCAGCCGATACTTGTCTCTGGATGACAAGCTCTGCTAACGCCAATTGAATGTCTGCCTCGGCTTTACCAGTAGCGGCAACACGCTTATTACCCCAGTCAACACTTTGGCTAATACCAATCGCTAGCTTATTGATATCGGTGCGTTCTAACTCGACATCAAGCTCTGGATTATAAATGGGTTGATTAGCAGCTAATTTACGTGTTTTTGCGGCTTCCAAGGCAGATTCAGCAGCTAAAATCGCTGGGGTTTTCTCCCATACCTTTTGCATGAAATTGGCAAGAGAGGGTGATGCATATGATGGCGTACATGCACACAGTAGTACCAGGCCCGTAATAAAACGTTCCCGGATAAAATTCCGTTGAAGCACTAGAATTCTCCTAAAACAAATGAACTCACTGCGTCACGCCTGAGCGAAACGCGTAATAAAATTACAATGATTTTGCTTTAGAAGCTGTTTTAAAAATATCTCAGATGAGCGCAAGACAAACATGGCTTAAAAAAGGATGGGCAAGAGCAAATTTGGACAGCGATGTCCTTATATCGCAAAGTCCAAGGATGGACGAGAGCGAATCACACGCAATCAAACACTTTGAATCCATTTTTAACGCCGTATCGTGCCAACTGAGCTATTATTTAAAACAGCTTATTAGACTCGAGGAGGTCGATCAGGAGGAGGCAGTTTGCGAGTGGAAAAAGGAATCGTTATAAAGGGTAATTGTTGGGTATTATCCAAGTGAGTTACTGAATATGGAATGGGACTTAAAGCGGTTAAATGCGCCGACATATGGCAGTCATGCCCGTCATGATGTTGATCAACAAGGTGGTGCATCACATTGCTATCAACGTCCACAACAAGCTGCTCGGTTGTATCAAATAGATTATCGAGCATATTATCAAGCTGCCCTTCACTCGCCCAGAGAATATTGCTACTGAGCAAACTTGTGACAATGAGATAAATTATTGTTCGTTGTAATAGTATCAATGTGTTAATTCAATACCTATCTTTTAGGGATAATTCAGGCTGTTAGGGATGAGGTTGAAATTAAAGTACCTATATTGCGCCGGATTTTTGTTTGTAGTTTTCGCGGTCACGTTGGGCGCCTAGTGAGCTAGGTAACGAACGTGGCCGTGGAAAATACGGGCAAAAAGACAAGCAAGATGGGTATTTTAATAAATGCCTCATTCCTTATTACATCGGCGTTATATTATGTTACGACTAGGTGAGACAAAAGTTTATCGTGTAAGTTTATATCAGCCAAATCAGTTTTAATCGTTGCTATATATGATAGCAAGTCGCATAGATAAATGATATAGTCAATGAAAATGAAATGTCAAGCGCACACTGGCCGCTTGATTTATAAATTGGTGGCAAATAATACAAATATCTCCCTCTTTTACTATTTTTTTTAATACTTAAAAATCCATAGTCTTTGCGGTAAGGAATGTCGCACTTTCATGCAATTTTTCTAATTTCCTTCACATTGACATTGGTCAGGGATGCCTATGTACATACTCATGCTTACCCTATTATTTATCAGCTTTCTCAACTCTATTCATCCGGTACACGCGCATACCATCATTGCTAACGATCAACTTGTACCCCAGTGGAACACCGGCTGGCGAGTTTCCTCTTCAGCTTCACCGACCTCTGACTGGGTGCGCATTGGAACCGAAGGTAACGGCCATCCGATGTTGCTAGCCTCGCGCATTAATGAAGTTAATTTAAAACAAAAAATTATAAAGTTACGCTGTCGAATCAATAGTATTGATTTTTTACAACATCTCGAACTGCGGCTGTCGACCAATAAAAATTTTGATAATTATTTGGCGATGACCGTCCCTCTATATACCGATAAACGATTTAATTTATTGCAAGATCATAGCTGGCATACCTTGTCTTTTGGCTTAGCTAATGCCAAACCCATGGGAGAGATAAAAAATAATACAATTAACTACCTGGGAATCTATTTGCAAGATAATCAAATCGCCCCAGTAATACTCGATTTCACGGATATCACCATCCTTGATGCCCCCTACCCCGCCGTGGTTTCCTATACCTTTGATGATGGTCACAGCGATCACTTGACCGCCGCCAAATTAATGAAACCCGTTGGCCACCGCGGCACGGCCTATATTATCCCGGATAAACTCGGCAAAAAAGATTATTTAACCCTTCAACAACTCGTGGAATTGAAAAACCTGGGGTGGGGTATCTCATTTCATCATCATATCTCATTCACCGATTTTTCCGCAACGGTACTAAAAAGCGAAATTAACGAGGGTTTTAAGTTTTTTCAAGCCAATCATTTAACCAACGCCATGCATCATTTAGCCTACCCCCTTGGTCGGCAAAATCGATCCTATGTATTACCCTTGGTGAGAAAATATTTTCGCACCGCCAGAGTTGCCAGCGGTGGATTGGAAACCTTACCGCCCGGTGATCCACACCTGCTACGTGCCGTCAACGTCTTATCAAGCACCACCCCGAATGAAATACACGACTTGCTCAAAGCTGCCAAAGCAAACAATCAATGGTTGATCCTTATGTTTCATCACCTCGGTGAAAACCCCCAAAATGACTTACAGTATGACATTGAAAATTTTCGTGAAATCATCAAACGAGTGGATCAAGAGAAAATAACGGTGCTGCCAATACACGAAGTCTGGGATAAATTTCTTCATCCATAGATAACTTACCAACAACAATAATACGACGATGAAATATTTCTATTTAATTTTTAGTCTTTATTCACTCTGGCTACTCGGCCTACCGGTTCATTATGTCATGGTCGCTAGTGCCTCTGCGCCCTTAGTCGGTAAACATAGCTTAGCTAATCATAACTCATCGGCCACCCCTTTAAAGACCGCCTTTGTGCACGCACAGAATCGGCATTTAATGGTGAATGGCAAACCCATCGTATTAAAAGGAATCAACTTCTCCAACAATTATGAACAAGATTTAACATCCCTTGATCTGCTCAACTCAACACATCATTCAGAACATGACTACCAACGGGTCAAAAACCTGGGATTCAATAGCATTCGTTTTGCCTTCAATGGAAATTGGTATGAGCAAAAACCCAAAGATTTTTGGACATGGCTGGATCATAACATTGCGCTCGCTAAACGACATCAGCTCTATCTTATCCTGGATATGCACGTACCCATTGGTGGCTATTGGCTCAATACGGCCAGCGAAAAGCTCGATTTCCGAATATGGTCAGACCCTCACATTCAACAACGCAACCTGGCACTTTGGCAAGCCATTGCCCAACGTTATAAAAACGAAACCGTTATCGCCGCGTACGATATCCTCAATGAGCCGGTCACAACAGATGATACCGGCGAACAATGGCAACAATTGGCTCAAGCATTGGTTGATGTGATTCGGTCAGTCGATCAAAATCATTTGATTATTGTCGGTCGTGTGTACGGTACTCATCAATCGTATCAAGCAAAAATTGCTAAAAAACAATTTTTAGTCAACGATGATAATGTCATGTATGATTTTCATTTCTATGAGCCCATTATTTACACCCATCAATACGCCTCCTGGATAACCAGCCCCCTGGGTGATGGGGGTCGCTATCCCGATGCCAATCGCTTGATACCCACCGGTGAACAAGTTTTGTTGGCCACCACCTCAGATAAAAGCCCCAATATTGTCAATGGTAACTCAGATTGGACGGAATATAGCAGCGAACTCATCAAAATCACTGACCCTAAAATCAAAGCCGCCTTTCCCACGTTAGTGGTTCGTGGCGCCATGCAAGGCCAAGTGTATTTTGATGACTTCTCGGTGACCGAATATGATGAAAGCGGCCACTTCGTACAAGAAGTTATTAATGAACCGTTATCTGCACAAACTATCTGGCAATGGTGGGACTGGATTAAGCCGACCAATCAGACACCACTGACGACATTTGTCCGCCTGGTCAACGATGGATTTAATGACGCTTTTAGTTTGTCCATTGCCAATGTTTATGGCTCAAAAAGCACCGCCGGCTGGAGCAGTGATACGGTTTGGTTTCAAACCAAGCTGGGTTATCAATACCGCATTAAAGGACACATGAAAGGAACCAACGTACAATTAAATCACCCATCCGGCCACGTGGGTTTTGAACTGGATTTATATGGTGCCAAAGCGGGAAATAAAAATAGCTTTATGGTGCGTGATAAAAATTATCTCAGACATGAATTCATGAAATTTTTTCTGTTCGGCATTGATCATGACGTACCCATGTCGGTCATGGAGTTTGGTTTAATGCGACAATGTTTCGAACAACGCGCCAAAGGTGGTCGCCAGTGGGTAGCAGATATGTTGGACATTTTCCGTGAACATGCCACTAGCTTCGCTTATTGGAACTATCATGGCAACCACATGGGTTTATATTTAACCAGTAATCGAACCCCACCCGGCCAACCAAACTTGCCATTGCTTACTATCCTAAAACAAAAATTAACACAGTGGCCAGATATGCGCTAATTTCAATACCGGTTATCGCCCGAACAGCGATGATAAAAGCTATATTTGCACCAAAATGGAAAACTCAGCACCACCAAGACCTCGATTAGTGCAGAATCAGACATGACATCTCACATTTCTATTATAATTATCACAACTTTTGCGTATTGGGTGGCAACCAAGTTATATTTACCACAGTAGTTCAAAAATTAGGATGGTAGTAATGGAAAGTACCCTTGGCGTTATCTTAGCAGGCGGTATCGGCTCGCGCTTGCACCCTTTAACCAATGATCGCACGAAACCCGCCGTACCCTTCGGCGGAAAATTTCGTATTATTGATTTTACCCTAAATAATTGCTTACATTCTGGCATACGCCGAATTTTAGTGTTAACCCAATATAAATCCCATTCGCTACAAAAACATCTGCGCGATGGCTGGTCTATTTTTAATCCGGAACTCGGTGAGTATGTCACAACCGTGCCCCCCCAAATGCGTACTGGGGAGCGATGGTACAGCGGCACCGCCGATGCGATTTTTCAAAATATCTATTTACTCGAACGCAGTAAGGCGAAATGGGTTGTGATATTATCAGGTGATCATATTTATCGTATGGATTATAAACCCATGGTGGAGTTTCATCGTCAATCTGGCGGTGATTTAACCGTTGCATCCATGCAAGTCAGTGCTGATGAAGCAAAAAACTTTGGTGTATTAACATACGATGATAACATGCAAGTAGAATCTTTCATCGAAAAACCCAAAAATCCGATACCAGAAACTGGTGAGCAAAATACCGCTCACGCCTCCATGGGCGTCTATGTTTTCTCCATGGATATTTTATTAAATGTGTTACAAACCGATCATCTGGAATCGAATTCATCCCATGACTTTGGCAAAGATATTATCCCCAAACTGATAAAGTCACATCGTGTTTTTGGCTATCAATTCGGTGGTGAGGCCGGTCGCGTGAGCCAAGATCGCTATTGGCGAGATGTGGGAAACATTGATACTTACTTCGAAGCCAACATGGACTTATTAAAACCCATCCCACCACTTAATTTATATCAAGAAAACTGGCAAATCCGTACCTATACTGGACAATACCCCCCGGCACGTACTGCACCTGGATTTTCTGGAAACGAAGGGATTTTCATTAACTCGATTGTTGCCAGCGGCACCGTAATCTCAGGGGGAAGTGTACAAAACTCAATTTTGTTTAGCCAAGTCAACGTCGATGACGAAGCACAAGTTTATAACTCCATTATATTTGATAATGTACAAATCGGTAAAGGTACCAACATTCGAAATTGTATTATTGATAAAGATGTAATTATCCCCGCCAATGAGCATATTGGCTACGATGCTGAAATTGATGCCAAACGATTTTTCATCTCACCAGGCGGCATTGTGGTCATACCAAAGGGATATCAGTTCAGTGAAAACGAATAAGGAATGGGCGACGCAATAACTTCCCGGTTTTGCATCCCCTCTTCAGCTCGTCTTGGCCCGCTCTTCAATCACAAAAGCTCGAAAGAGAACCACTATTCCTGCGCTTTTGTTCAATTAGAACGAACCCCAACAGTAGGCGCTTTAGGCGAATACAAACTAAATAGGAGCGCTAAACAGGGAAGTTATCACGTCGCCCATTCCTAAGCCTTCAACAATCACCATTGATAAATATTCGTGATACGCATCTCATCGAAATGCATTGCCAGCAATGCATTCGGTTTATGCCGTATTTTGCAAATTTTTCTGTCTGCTTTTTCTGATATTTTGAATAATCATTTCCAACAATACGTCCCAATTCACCGGTTTATTGAGATAACCGGCAGCCCCAAGCGACATACAGGTATTTCTTTCTCCCACAATGGTGACAACAATGATGGGTATATTAACAAGCTCAGGTTCGTTGTTTATTTCTTTAATAAAGCTAATGCCATCTTTGTTCGGCATCATAATATCGGTCAGAATAATATCGGGTTTTAACTCTTTCGCCATCACCATCCCTTCATCAGCACTGGCTGCAGTATAGGTATAAAACCCACTGCGAGTTAAAAAACGCTCCATCAAGTCTCGCATTTCCGCATCGTCATCTACCGATAACACGGTACTAATTTTTTTACGCCGTGTTTCGCCTTTCTTGACACCGAAACGAACCAAAGCTGGATCAATTTTCGGACCTATTTGCAAAATCTCCTCGTTCATTGGCTGATTTTTTGCGATCGTGTTAAATGGCAAACGCACAATAAATGTAGAGCCTTTTTCCAAGACACTTTCTACAGATATGCTTCCGCCTAACATGCTACACAGACCCTTGCATATGGCTAAACCTAAGCCAGTACCTCCAAACTGCCTCGTGGTCGAGCTATCGGCTTGGGAAAAACTGTCAAAAATTTTCTCCATTTGTTGAGTCGTCATTCCTATGCCGGTATCCGACACTTTTAATTTTAGCCATTTTTCGGAAGCATAGTCATTACTAGCCACTTTAATTTTAATTTCCCCGTGGCTAGTGAATTTGTTAGCATTGCTGACTAGGTTGTAAAGTATCTGCCGAAACTTGGTGGCATCCGTAGAAAACTCACCCATATCATCAGCACATTCAAGCACAATCTTGTTATTGTTGGCTAATGAAATACTTTCTAGTGAAGCTAATACTTCACTGATAGTATTTTTAATTGCTACTTGCTCGACGTAAACCTCCATTTTTCCAGATTCTATTTTTGAGATATCCAAAATATCATTAATCACCCCGAGCAAATGCACACCTGAGATGTGAATTTTATCAAGATCCTCATTAAGCGCTTCATGATCCTCGAAGTCTTCTTTTAGTATTTCTGCATAACCTAAAATCGCGTTTAATGGGGTTCTCAGTTCATGGCTCATATTGGCTAAAAATATACTCTTGGATTGGTTGGCGTACTCTGCATCATTTTTTGCCTTGGTTAATTCTTTAGTTCTTTCCACCACCAGATCTTCTAAAAATCCTTGAGTATTTTCTAATTTTTTAATGGCATTATTGAGTGCTTCGGTTCTTTCTTGAACACGATCTTCCAATGTATGGTTGTGTACTTCGATTTCTTTTACATAATTGTTCAACTCATTCGCTTGGTTTTGTATAATTCGATCCGCATGTTTAGAGACAAAATATAACAAATAATACAACACTGACAACGTAAGAATAATGCTAAAAAACCAAATAATTTGATTGTGATTGATCTCCTCAATCCGGTCCGTTACATCATAATAGACTTCAATGACAGCGACGACTTCTGTTTCATATAGGTCATATATGGGCAAATAACTTGATATCACTTGCCGATCAAACAATACCCCCTGGATCGCATTAAATTTCTGCTTATGAGCGAGTTTGGTAATAATATTACCGTCTTTTACCGATGATTTTCCGAAATAATTGTCAGGCTTGTGAGTACCGATTTGGGATTGGTCGGTAGAAAAAAGCGTTCTTCCTTCAAGATCAAATATCTTTACTTTAAGTATGGGCAACCCTAATACGTTTTTTAACGTTAATGAATAAGTGATTTGCGTTTTATCATGCTGCAACAAAGCTTGCGTTTCTAATTGAGACGCCATCTCATAAAAAGGTTCGTACTCCGGCCAAATGTTATTGGTAATCATGCGCGTGATTGCAATATTTTGCTGCTCGCCATCATCAATTAACTGTTGCACGACAATATTTCGAAGCATGTAACACAAGACCACCGCAGTAAAAATAATGCCAAAAAATAACACCAATGAGAAATAACGTTGTACAGAAAATGTGGGTCTATGGGTGGAATCTTCGGTAGCCAATTGTAACGTCATCTAATTTTTACCACGTTGATTTTCCTAAAAATTCACTATAAAACTGTGACATCAATCACTTATCGGCAAAAACCGTAGGCAACTTAAGATATGTGTCTTTAGTGACGAATACGCAATCACTTTCCCCTTAAAGAATGGCTTGTCGTCGTCCCAGGCATGACGTACAAAAAACACCCATCATGATGCAACGGAACGCGCCACAAGGGAATGAGTCAAATTGAAATCATATTTGCTAATTTAACCGTAGCAACGTTTTGACACTTTAATATAATTATAGGAGACTGTTGTCTTTTGAAACTTTTCAGCCCACTAAAATCCTCTTGTTTCATTGGTATGATGTTTGGATTGGTTATCAGCCTATCAGCTTGTTCCAAGAGCAACGAAAGCGAACCCGTACTCCAAGGGACAATAGACGTACAAGATCAAGAAACCCCGGTTGATAATCAAATAACCATCAATCGTATTGAAAGCCATGGGCCAGGCTGGGTGCTTATTTTTGAAACTCAAAATGACACACCAGGCATTGAATTGGGTCGCGAAGCGGTGCCAACCGGTTTAAGCGAAAACATTTATTTCCAATTAAAGCGAAATATCATCACAGGTGAACAACTCATTGCAAAACTTTACGCAGATGCTGGCATGATCAATCTGTTCGAACCCAGCGGTGAAGATAAGCTCATTCATCAAACCCAAGCTTTTACGGTGACACCTTCATTATTATCACAAACAGCCCCTGATGTTCGCTTGAAGGTCAAGGGCATATCCACCTCTATTTACCAATGGACAGTCATGGATTCGGGTGGAGAAACCAATCTATTAGGAACCCAACTAAATAACCAAGATCTTTTATTGAAGCCAGGACTACGTTATGAAATTATTAATGAAACCCCGACCCAACATCCCTTCGCTATTTTGGGTACGGAACAAGTCTTGTTGAGCCAAAGTGAACGGGGTAGCTATGAATTGGATAATGCAGTGGCTTGGCGGGAACAAGGTAATATCATTCAATTCACTCTCACCGATGAACTGGCCAAAACAATTGACACCTATAAATGCAGTATTCACCCGGGCATGACCGGTTCAATGACCGCATATTTTTCAAGCGTCAATTAATCGACACTGCTGTTCTACATAACCAAAAGGAATACGCTCCTGCTCTAAGCGCACACAATCTCCGATAGTGTTGTTCACAATCCGTTGATAGAGCGCTTGTTCTGCTGCCGTCAAATTCTGTAATTCGCTAGTGAAGCGCTTATCTTGCGGCTCTGCCACCCAAAGATCAGCGAATTGAGTGAACGTTTCTTGGTCCATCATTAATGAGTTTATCTGAGGAAAATAAGCTCTTAATTGAGAGAGTATCGCAAACCCATGGGTATCAATATCCCCCCAATAAATGATTTTTTTAGTCATCATCCAAGCCGCTGTTTGCAACGACTTCACGCCATAACCTAAACCAAAAATCACCAAGGCGCGAGGCATCGCAGGAAAACACAGCCCATTGATTTTATTTTCTGTAATGATCACAGTATCAACATTAATAGCTAGCTGAGAAAACTCGTTGATGGGGATACTAATATCGGTTAATCCGTTGATGCTTATGTTTTCATCAAGTATTCTAAAGCGAATAGCTAAGCGCTCATATAACAAACCAAAACGACGCTCAAAACCATGATTTGCCACACCAGCCACTTGATTATCCATCACCGATTGCGGCAAAATCTCCATTAATAATTCAAACAAAATACTTCGATGTTGTTCAATAAATTTAGTGTCTATGCCAGCAATATCCAATTGCCGTAGATACTTGCCAGAGGGGACCTGTTGACAAAAATATTGGCACACCACCATCAACTTATCCCAAATGGCAGCATGCTTGAGTAGTATCATCGGTTTATTGGCCAGCAATGGCTGTAGAGAAGGCCATCGTGTTAATGTCTCGTTAACCTGCTTAACGAAACCAGCAAAGACTTGTTGTTTACCAATCAACCACAAATAATCTTGCTCAGTATCGATGAAAATTCGACAGGGTAACTGTTGTGTGCCGAGTTGCCGATGGTTAATGGCTTCATATTCAATCCGATAACCGAATTGCTTGTGTTCTTTACTGGCTTGCTTTAGCGTGTTGATCCCCTGCTGCATGGCAGCAAATTGATCCACGAGTTGTTTGCCACGAACTTTTGGGAAAGTGATAATGATCGGATGCAAGGATTGCTGATTAACCCAAGCACCTAAATAACTCTGATTATCCCACAACTTTAACGCTTTTTGTTTGATTTGAGTCGGCGTAATCACAGTGTTTGAGACAGACCAACCGCTTGCTGCTGCTGTTTTTGCTGACGATAAGCATCAATAGTTAAGTTGCATAATTCAGAGTTTTGTCCACCTTCATTATGCACAAAATGCACGGACTTAACGTAATCTTCTATCACATGTATTTTTTGTAACGGGGTAACGATGAGCAATTGTAAATTCAATTTTTTGAAAAGCGCCAAACCATAACGAGCGGATTCATCCGAGCCACGACCAAAGGCTTCATCAATCATCACAAATCGAAAAGAACGTGATTGAGTATCGCCCCATTTTAAACCAAATTGATAGGCCAAGGCTGACGCCAAAATGGTATAGGCCAGTTTTTCTTTCTGCCCCCCAGACTTACCCGCTGAGTCCGAATAAAACTCCTTTTCCGTGCCATCTTCAAACCAGCGCTCGCTGGCAGAAAAATTATACCAATTGCGTACATCGGTGACTTTTTTTGTCCACTTTTTGTCAATGTCCACCAATCCTTCCCGTTGATTAAACCGGTCGATGAGCGCTTTCACTTCATGAAATTTCTGTTCGCTATAAAGATCCTCCTCTTTCCCCGATAAAGTATCCCCCAAGCAAGCCCGCAAGTCCTGTTGGAACTGACGAATTTCCATGTCATGGGTGGTATCTGGAATCAGCTCAATATAACTGCCCGAGTCATATTCAATCTCGCACAACGATCGATTAATGATTTCAATTTTGTCCAGAATATCTTGCCGCTCTTTATCCAGCTGGCCTTGAAACATGGCAATATCTTGGATGGTGCCTTCGTTTAATAAGGTTTTAAAACGTTGTTCATGACGAGGCAGATCCTGATCTTGCAATTGCAATAGCATCGTATTAAATTCTGCTGCCGAGGCTAAATCCGCATCAACCTCTAAAGTTTCTTGCGGATAGGCAGCTTTATAAGCTTGCATTTGACCCGTAATTTTACTGGCCAAGCGTTTACTTTTATCGGTTTCATTGTCCAATTTTCGCTGCAACCACTCACGCATTTCCGTTTGCCGCTTATCACAGTTTTCTATGCTAATTTTTTGTTCACCTATGGCTTCGGTTTGCAAGGTTTGTAATTTTTCAAATTGTTGAGTTTTATCCGCTTGATCTTTTTCCGCCAAGGTAGCTTGTGCTTCAACCAGTAAATGCTCATCATGTTCTAAACGATTTTTATTATCCATGAGCTTTTCTTTTTGTTGATCCAAATCTTTTTCCAACTCAGCAATATGATTTTGTAAAGATAGCAATTGCGTTTGTAAATCGCGCAGAATATTGGATGACTGTTCAATTTGTTGTTTTTCAGCCGTTAATACTACGATTTGCTGAGCCAAGGGTTGCCAATGAATTTCATTAAACTGGCTAATATTTAATAAATCGCGCACCGTATCACGATTTTTTTCCAAACTTTGCAACTGTTTTTTCAGCTTATCGATTTGTACTAAACATTGTTCACCTTGGCGAGCCAATTGGTGTTGCTGTTGTTGCAAGGCTTGAATTTTTTCTCGGTTATCCCATCCCAACACATAACGTGAACGATCGTCCAACCGGTGTCGATCATCTTTTTCATGGCGCATTTGATTGCTTTTTATTTGGCCATGAAGAGTCAATGCTTTGGGTAAACGCCGTAATTCATCAATATTTTCGCAGCAAATATAATCAAAACGGCGCATTAGCTCTTGCTCCAACCAGTGATAAAACCGGCTTTGTGGTTTGATGCTGAGCTTGTTGGATAACAATCGCTGATCTGTGACCCCATGTGATACCGTGCTATTCATATCACGCACCCGATAATACACCACTCGACCTTTCAATTGCGTTTGCTCGACATAATGGATGACTTGGCCATATAACTGCTCGGGTACTAATAAACTCAAGCCAAAATTATGCAATACCCGTTCAATGGCACCTTCCCACGCCTGCGCGGTTTCATGGACTTTCAACAATTCACCGGCAAAGGGAATCTCTGAGGGCGCCACATTTAATGCTTCACAAAGGTAGTGGCGCATTTCAAGATTTTTTAAAGGAATATTAGACGTGCGTTGTTTTAACGAGTTGATTTCTTGCGCCAACTGCTGGTGCCGTTCATTGAGTTGCTTTAACTCGATTTGATAATCAATTTGCTGTTTGAGCAATTGTTCTCGTTGTTGTTCCGCTTGATTGAGCTCAGTCTGGGCTTTTTCGCGGTTCTGATAAAAACCCTGGGATTGGGATATTTTCGGTAATTTTAGGATTTGGCAATATTGATGATAACTTTCTGCTAAAGCTTGAATACGTTGCTTATCCATTTCCAAGCGCTGAATTTCTTTAGCAATCTCTTCCAGCCGGTTGCCGCCATTTTCTGCAATGTTGCGTTGTAAATCCGCCTGTTGTTGGCGATAGCCGGTCAAATACTGTTTCGCATTGGTTACGGTTTCTTGTAAGCTCTCAAGTTGGCGTTTTCGAGTCGCGATGCGCTGTATCAGCAAGGTCGCTTTATGATTGGCAAAATAAGCATATAAAAACTCTCGACATTGCACCATCTCAGCGATAAGCGATTCGGTCTCTTGATACCGCTGACTATTATCAACCATCGGCGTTAAGACTTCAATTTGCGCTTTCGCTTTTAACACGCTGGCATGGGCTTGGTTGAGATTTTGAAAATTATGACAAATATTCTCGATGCGATTTTCCACCAAGCTCGACTCTAACATGTGATGGCGAACAAATTCGGTTAAATTACCCACCGATTTCATAGAAACCGTTTGATAAAAAAGATCCAAGGCTTGATCATTCTGAATACCCAAATGACGACGAAAATCCGCTGCATATTGGCTAAAGCTGTCAAAAACACGCACCTGTTTGGTTTTACGTAAACGTTTTTTTAAATCGAGAATGTCTTTGCCAAAATCAGTAAAGTGCTCAGTAATCGATAACGGCTGTTGCGCAACCACATAAAATCGTTCGGGTTGATTTTTATTATCCTTGACCCAGAAAACTTGCGCCAAGCAAATACCTGAATCAAAACCTGGATTGTAGAAATAACTCAACAAAACACTATAACTATTGTGATCGCGTAAGGCCACGGATTTGGCGACTAGGCGGGTATCATCTTTTTCACTTTTGTAATAGCCTTTGACATAGGAGGTCAAACTACGCTCCTTGTTGTCTGCGCCTGCGGCCTTATTAAAGGTAATTCGCTGTGCGGGCACCAAAAGGGTCGTCAAGCCATCCACCAGGGTCGATTTTCCTGAACCAATATCTCCGGTTAATAGTGCGTTGTTACCTTTCGGCTCAATGCGCCACACCGCTCGATCAAAGGTCCCCCAGTTTAATAATTCAAAACGATACAGACGAAAACCCGTTTGGCTGTCATCCGTTGCATCGTCAAAGGTTTCGTTCGGCATGCTCATAATAAATTTTCATCTTTTCATCCAACTCCACCAACCAATCGGCATCCACTAAGGATTTCAAAATGCGTCGAACTTCAAACGCCGGCGGCTCGGTGTTGAGTTTTTTTAGAAAACCATACTCTATCAGTTTATTGATATAGCTATCGATTTGTTCAACAATGCGTGCTTCATTGGCCTGTTCTGGCAAAAACACTTGCAACATATCCACAATTTGTTGGCGCACCAAAACCACTCGGGATTCAAAACCACTGGCATCGGCTTCGGCTAATTTTTTTCTCAGCAACACACAAAGCAAACTTACCGGATAACTCAAAGGGCGCCGCTGAATAAGCTTTGGTAATGTATCTGATGTTTCATCATCAAACCGTCGTTGTCGCAAATAGGCATAACCCTCGACTTCATCCAGTAACAATTCCAAACCCACTACCGATAAATAATCCGCGACCTGGGCATGTAACTGCATTAAGTCCTGCCAAACTTGAGCCGCTTGGTCCCGATAAACAACGCCCTTATATAAGGGGATTAATACGGAACCGAGTTGGGCTGCGGGTTGAGTCGTTTGTTGTTTAGACATCGGTAGACTTAGCGAGTAAAAATTAATAGCGGCATGGTGACTTTTTTGACTTGGCCTTGTTCAGTTTGCCACGTCATTAGAATACGATGCTCATTGTCAATCATCGATTTCGAATCATTGCTAGCAATATTGAGATACACAATCAATTCATTGAGTCCTTTCTTAAGCGGAAAACGTTGGCATAGTTCGGGTAATGTGACTTGCGGTTTTTCTTGTAACAACTGACGTATATAACCACGTAACTGCTGTTCGTCCACGTAATGTTGATTATACAAAACATCGGTATTGGCCTCTGAAGCGCCATTGATAATCTCTTGCATGGCAATCACCGGATTGCGTGACGGCAGAAAAAGTCCACGGGACATAGGCAATTCAATACTGGGTTTTATCTCAGAAATTTGCATGAACACTTTGTCTTTGGGTGACATTTGACGCATGTGAATGGCTTTTTTTTCAATATCCTGAATTACATGCATAATGCGCTTATTGTCCAACCAGGCTTGATCGTCCAGGTATTTTCGCAATTGCTCTATTAAGGTGGCACTGGTGCGTTGTACTTTTTCCCCAGCTTCTAACAGATGATATTTATAACGCAATAAAAACGCATCGGGTCGAAGTTCTTGTACTAAATCCACGGTTAACACTTTTTGTAATAACTCGTTAAATTCCTGCTGCCGTGCTGGAGACACTAAAAAACTCCAAAAACCACGAAAACTGCGGCCTTGATCGGAATCGGCAATGGCATCCTGTTCACCAAAAATCTCATCAAGTAAAGCGCCTTTGTTAAGCGAGCTGGTGGCAATACGTTCTCGCGTTTTACGATCCAATTGCCGAAAGTTTTCTTCCACTTGCCGAAAATCAGACAATAATTGGCGGGCGGTATCTTCCACTTGATAAAAACGCTCTTTAATTTGTGTTGGATTTTGCGGCGCCACATCACCGGATTTTAACCGATTAATTTCATCGTCAATCGCTTGTTTTTGTTTTTCTAAAACGTTGATACGGGCTTCTTGATCAGTCTCGGTGGCTTGCACAATGGCTTGCAATAACTGAAAAATAGTTAACAAACGGGATTCGGTACCAATGAACTGCTTCTGCACTAAACTGCGCAACCACTCAATGGCTTTTTCCGTTGCCGGGGTCAAGTCAAACTCAGGCTCATCGCCTTGCGGCGGATAATATTTGCGTAAATACGCGCTTTCGCCACTGGCCCACTGATCTAAGTATTCTCGTGCTGTCCGTGGATGCAGCGTTTCCCCATAGGCTTGACGCAGCTGAAATAAGTAATCATCTAATTTTTCCACAATCTCCGATTGCGACAACACTCGCACATTGGGCTCAATATACGTTTGGTGAAAAAAACTGATAATGAGTGGGAAAGACTCGGCATTGAGCAAACGTAGGGTGGGATGTTGTTTTAATTTAACCAGATATTGATAATCCATGGGTACTGAGTGATCACTTTATAAGCAATTGCTGTCTTTGTGCGCTTATTATACATGATTTTTGCTCGGCATCTATTCACTAAAGTACTTGCTCATAAAATTGCACACAAAACATCCATGACGGGACATTTTGATTGATTTGAGGATTTTGTGACCAGACATTGGTTAAAGATCAAAGGATGGGAGGATAACACTAATTCAATAACAATACATTTTGATGAAGTACAACTTCCCAACAAATTGATAAAAATAACCAGCCTATGATGCTGAGCCAATTTAAATTATCAACTTGCTGAGAAGTCTGATTAAATATGAATGGCTAAATTGCCGGACAATTCCCGCCAACACATAACGGACGCATCATTTCATTGTCTTCGTGTTCCACGATATGGCAATGCCATACATACAGACCTGGCACATCAAATTTGGCTCTAATGCGAGTCACTTCACCTGGATAAGCAATCACAGTATCTTTCCAACCTTGTTCGTTAGGCAAGGCTGGGCTCATAGGACCACCGACTAAACCTCGCCCGACCACTTGAAATTTCACCAAATGCAAATGAATAGGATGCGAATCGACAGTAAGGTTATTGATCGCCCATTCTTCTGTGGAATTGAGCGCTGGACTTTCGGTAATGGCATTGCTCCATAACATCGGTGTTGCGGCACCCGCAGTCATGGTTCCCAATAACGCGGCGGTAGGTGCAAAGGGGACTCCACCCACAGCTGCACAATCTGCTACAAATGTAGGTCCTGGCAGTACTTTCTTTATTTGTTTTATGGTGCCATTGGGTTGGATCTTAACACATACCATTTGTGACTCTTCTTCATTAAGTGAAAGTTCACGCACCGGCGCACTCGGCACCAGAGGCATAATATCGGTGAGTGCTAATTGGGTGGGATCAGTAAACACTGGGCCGGTATGTGGACCAACTACAAACTCCATCACTTGGCCAGACGTTTGTGCATCAGCGGGTATGTCCGGAAAACCACCAAAGGGTGCATCAGGTGCGGTATTGATCATACGAACACGCGTGCCTGCCGCTAGGCCACTAAAATCCACGATCACATCTGCTCGTTCTGCTGGTGCTAACAACATCGCTTGTGCTGGATCAGGCGCCGCTTCGAAAATCACTTGCCCAGTTTCCGTATCATAGGTCGTGTAACTGCCAGTTTCCACTTTCACCACATCGGATAATAAACCTTGATCAGATCCGATTTGAAACATGGGAATCTCCTGTCCGGTGGGTTGGCCATTGGCATCGAGTACTTGTAAACTCAAATTTAAAAATCGCGAATTACTACCATTTAACAAGCGTAATCGATAGCGCGTCTGATCCACGTCCTGGAATGGCCAAGCCACCCCATTAACCACCATCACATTAAAAAATGCCTCGGGATTCCAAATGGGTGCTACATCGGATTTCGGTGCAAATTGAATTTTGAGTTGACTCTTTTTAACCCCTTCAAAAAAAGCTCGATTTTTTGGATAAAACAAAGAACCATTCTTATTAAAAGAACGATCCTGGATAACCATGGGAATTTCATAATACAGGGTACCCGGGGCATCACCCACCTTGGGTGCTGGACTTGGCAAATTGAGCCCAACTTCTTGACCGGCGGGATCTCTAATTAACCAAAACCCAGCCGGACCGGCATACACATTCAAGCGCGTCATACCCAAGGTGTGATCGTGATACCACAAGGTTGTCTCAGGTTGGTCATTGGGGTATTGGAACACCGCTTGACCCAATACCGGCGCAAACCCTGCCGCTTGTCCCCAGTTAGAACCTCGGCTTGCAAAACCTGCCGGAATATTTACTGCGTTGGGCAACCACCAAGCTTCCGGATAACCATCGCTTTCTGGCCCGACATGGGCACCGTGCACATGGGTGACAATGGGTACTGGTCCTTTATAACGCTTCTTTTTAGTGCCTGCACAATCGGTACGATCTGTCCCATCTTTACAACCCTTCGCGGGTGGATTTGCCCAATGTAAGGTTTGATCAACTGCAAATAAATGAGATAAATATTCACCCTTTTTATTCACCAGATCGTTCACCCACTTCACTTTAGTGGGGGTATTTGCAGCTGCTTCCACGGTAAATGCGGGATAGTTAAACGTTTGCGGATGATCCATGGAGCCATAACTCCATACCTTCGTGGCCGGAAAACCGGCAGGTAAAATCTGCTGCTTAAATTGCCGTACCCCTATTTGATAATCAACGGTAGTATCGGTAACGCTCTTTGGCATCTCCGGTGGTATTACCAAGGGCGAAACGTATTTTGGAATCGTTAATGGATCTAACGAACCACCTGGTACGGGTACCGCCAAAGCAGTGTTTGTTAACAGACAGGTTAAGCTTAAAAATGCAACATAATAAGTTAATTTTTGGTTTTTTTTAGTGGATAAAATGGTTGATAAATGCACGTTACCAACACGACAAATATTATCGACTTTGGTCATATGATGTCTCCCCGAACAACATTTTTCTGTTTGCGTTGTTTTCAGCAAAAAAACTTTTGCATCGAATCAACGTACCCCCAAACAGCGACATCAGGCAAAGCCTATGGACCCTGGTCTCATCCTGGTTCTTCTGCAATGGATCAAGCAAAAAACACAATAGAATACCAAACCATAAAGGCCTAAAAGCGCTAGCTTAGCCAATGCTGATGGTAAAATTCGTATTAAATAGAATAAAAAAAACAATGAAAAATCAGATGTTGAAATTATATATTTTGTTATTTAGGAAAGAACGAGTGTGGTGGTTTTTTAGTTATTTTTATTGTCAGCAGATTGCTTAAGCCCATTCACTTTACGCAGATCCAATCATCGATCTAACGGACTTTAGCTGAACTAACCGCTATTATTCAATAAACACCTAATCATTGCAAGAAAAATACTGATGAATGCCCCTGAATGAATAACTGCCAATTGTCAACAAATGTTAAATGCTTAGCTCAGCACTATGAAAATGGAAAATACTTAGGTAAAGTGATCCTCAGTTTCCAAGATAAAAAAATCGGTCGTTAATATGAGTATGTGTGTTTAATGCCCAATTATTTAACTTGAAGGCTATAGCGTAGAAGAGAGGTCTAGCCTGGTGAGTCAATGCATTAACGACTCACCGGGATTTTTTATTGTTTTTATCAAGTAAAGCGATCAACTAGCGATCCCTAACCAACGCTGCCACGCATCGAACAATGCTTTGTCTACCGCCGCAACCGCAGATCGTGGTATTAACTCGTTCACAAACACAGCTTCTCCAGAGAGTGTAGACGCATACCCTCCCGCTTCCTGAAAAATGAGATAACCTGCCGCATAATCCCAAATTTTTTGCTTTCCATGAATATAAACATGGCCCCGCCCCGCTGCCAACCAACACCAATCCAATGCCACCGAACCAAAACTGCGTTGCGAAGCATAGGGTGCTTCTCGAACAATGCGCATGGCCAATTTTTCAGGCAGTCGTTTAAAATCGATGATGCCGATGGCTTGTTTCAAAGCTAAACCGCTGGGTTGCAGCGACAGTGCAACGCCATTCAACGTCGCCCCCTGGTTTTGATACGCGGCAAATAGCTCGCCCCGCATGGGATCGTAAACCACACCTAATTGAATTTGGCCTTGATATAACAAAGCAAGCGAGATAGCAAAACAAGGAATACCCGCCGCAAAATTGCTGGTACCATCTAATGGATCGAGACACCAAACAGGCCGATCCGCCTCAAGCTGATGCTGTTGCGCTTGGCTTGACATTTCCTCCCCCAAAAAAACCGTGTCTGGCCAGTGCTGTTGTAATTGTTTGGCAATACGCTGCTGCATGGCAATATCGACATCCGTCACAATACTACCATCCGCTTTATGTCTGCGTTTTACATTCACCAGACCTGGCAGCAATATTTCCTTGGCGGCGGATATGAGAATCCCTTTTAATGTTTCTAAATCATATACCCATAATGGACTATTGTTAGGCATTCATAGCACCTCTCGATGTTTTTTTCAATCAAACAAGCGCTTAACGCTGCGCATCAAACCGGGAGGTTATCACGTACTTCACATTGATGATAGACCACTCTCATTCCCTGAAAAATGACGTACCATCTTAGATGCAGTAAATAAAGCAGTAAAACGGTTTTTAACCCGTTTTTTTTGAAATGTTAGGGTTTATTTCATTCAAATTTTTATATTGAGTGATCCACTGTTGGAACTCATTAGCCGACATAGGTCGACTAAGAAAATAACCCTGAACCTGGTCACATTCATTCTGAATTAAAAAGTCTAAATGTTCCTGAGTTTCTACGCCTTCAGCGATAACGTTAAGACGTAGACTGTGGGCAAGAGAAATAATTGCAGTTGTGATGACGGCATCATCCGGGTCAGTAGTGATATCGCGTATAAATGATTGGTCAATTTTTAGTGTATCTATGGGGAAACGTTTCAAGTAGCTCAGTGATGAATAGCCTGTGCCAAAATCATCAATAGAAATGGTCAGCCCCATTTGTTTGAGCTTATGCAGTGTTTTAATACTGCAATCTCTGTCCTCCATTAACAGACTCTCAGTGATTTCTAGTTCGAGAAACTCTGCAGGGATATTGGCGTTACTCAGCGCATTGGAAATAATTGCATCAAGATCTTGTTGATAAAATTGGCGGGCAGACAAATTAACTGCAACATGGATGGGACCCAGACCTTGGTCAAGCCATTCCCTACATTGCTTGCAAGCTGTTTCAATCACCCATTGCCCCACCGGTAAGATTAAGCCAGTTTCTTCAAGAATTGGAATAAACTCGAAAGGTGGAATAATCCCGATTTCCGGCCTGCGCCAACGGATGAGTGCTTCTGCGCCAAAAATCTGCTTGTCTGATGCAATCGCTTTGGGTTGGTAAAAAAGTTCGAATTCATCATTGTCAATAGCTTGACGTAGATCAGCTTCCAGTGAGAGGCGTTTGCTAATTTCTGTATTGAGATCTTCGGTGAAAAAGTTATAGGTATTTCGGCCGGTATCTTTGGAGCGGTACATAGCGATATCTGCTTGTTTGATAAGCGCATTAAGATCGGTACTGTCTGTGGGGTAGATGGAAACACCGATGCTGCTCGATATGTGTATTTTTTCGTTGCCATGCATAAAAGGACTCTGAGTGAGCTGTTCAAGTATTTTATTGGCAACCGTGCTTGCCGCTTCTGTGGATGCAAGTTTTTCAAGTACGATAATAAATTCGTCGCCACCCAAACGTGAAATAATTGTACCTGGTATGTTTTCTATTATATCGCTATTATTTTTCAGACGCGATATCGTATCAGTACTACGTAGAGTTGTTTTCAATACATTGGCAACGTGCTTTAATAACATATCTCCAACATCATGACCTAGACTGTCGTTAATATTCTTGAAACGATCCAGGTCGAGAAACATAACGGCAAGCAACTTATTGTTTCTGTGCGCGTGTTTAATGGCTTGACCTAAACGATCTATTAATAAGATACGATTGGGTAACCCGGTGAGGCTGTCGTGATTAGCCAAGTAGGTTAGTTTTTCTTGTGCAGATTTACGCTCGGTAATATTACGCAATGAACTAATAAATTTTCTATTGCCTTGATATTTAACTTCATTGAGTGAAAACTCGATAGGAACATTACTACCATCTTTTCGTTTTGCAATAATTTCAACTTTATCTATCGCAAGCGGTGTATCTTTGTTATTTTTCGAAAAATCATAACTGTCAATAGTAATCAGTGTGTTGATATGCGAACCAATAATTTCACTTTTTGAATAGTCAAAAATCTGTTCGGAAGCCGGGTTGAATGATTCAATAATGTAATTATCGTCAAGTGTAATAATTGCATCAATGGCGTTATCGATAACAATATGCAAGCGTTCTTCACTATCTTTGAGCGTTTGTTTTTCATGATGTAATGCGCTAAGTGCACGCTTTAATGCGCGCAGAGGCAACATTCGCAGGGTGAGAAAAATGGCAAATGCCAAAGTAAAAGAAAATAGCGTAACCAGCCAGGTATTATTGACGATGTGCTTGAGTGGGTAGCTAACACTGAGTTCGGCGACAATAACACCATTAGCATCGATCAACGGGGTGCTACCAATAATTGCCGAGCTGGAGAGCTCCGGGTTTGTCTGCGCAATGGTTTTTCCATCTGTTGTTTTGATGCAGCGAACTTCGTTGTGGTCATTTTCTGAATGACCTGTTAAGTCAAACCGAAGTAATTCCCCAACTTCTTCACGCCAGGTGTCCGGACTGCCAATAATAACCTGGGTGATGAATGCTGCATGCACTTTGGCTTCGAGTGAAACCTCTTTGTGATGGGCTTCATACGTTATCCAGTAATAGGCCATAGGTGGTGATAGTGCGACAATCAGCGCGATGGCAGCGGTTACCCAACTTATAATAGATGCCAGCTTGGTATTATTATGATTGCTATCTGATGCTATTATATTTCTATTTTTCATACGCAATAAAAATCAAGCATTGATACTGAGTGATGCATGATCTTTCCTCATGGGGTTATGACTTTGACACTATCATCAATATTGGCCGCATGGATGTAACCAATTGCATTTTTATTGGTGCTTACCAGTTGCTTCATGTTTTCATCAGGGTTAGCAAGCTTAGGGGGCAATCCTCGCCCTGAAAATATATTTTGTGCCCAGATTGCGCGTATTGTGAGAACTTGTCAGGATGATAGGAGGCAGAGAAAGAAAGGGTTCTGATTTTTCCAGATTCCCCGCTCTCTTCCAGCCCGCTATGGTAAATCGATGTCATCAGCTTCAGGCCTGACATTGGCGTGTTGTAGCTTGCTCGGGCACCAATGAGTTCTTTATAATCCTCCCCACCCTCTTCAAAGTCGACAATCTGACCAGCGTAAAGATCAATAGATAAGCCCTCAAAATTGGACTGATAAGTATAGCCAATACCACGGTAAGCTTCAGCTACAATTTCGGATACATCCTGATAAAGAAAGGGTTTTAGGGTGGATAACCGAAGGTATTCCACGTCTCGGTAATCATTATGCAAACCAAAAGGCAGCTTGATTTGCCCCAGTTTGAGGGTTGATGTGTTGTTAACGGTGTAGTCGACAAAGGCCCAGTCGACACGATTATCATCATAAATATGGTAAAGTTGTAACCAGACTTTGCTTTTTTCATGAACATTGCCAACAAAAAGCAAGGCGATATCATTGTAATTCCAGGTACCGTTATTATCTGCCTTAAGGAAGGTGTTGTTGTCTGTGCGTAAGTAGCCTGCATGGCCATAACCATAGAATTGTATATGCTTACTAAGCTCCACTGCAGATACCGAGCTGGCCCATAGTGAGCTTAATACTGACAAGCTAAGCATTATTTTTCTAAAGTTTTTCATATCTCCTTTCCGTCAATTAATTATCTGCAACAGACTAATAGTTCTCTGCACTTTTTTAACGACAACTAGGATATAGTCCTTTATAAATGATTTAAAAAATGAAAGTTATTCATCGATCACGATTTGCCAAACTTTTTTTCATTCAGCAATAAGTCGATAACGCGTTTTAGCGACTAAACGGAATGGATGCAGAAGCATTGATCCAAGGAAAAAGCGAAAATTATAGTTCTTAGTCGTATAAAAAAAGGGCGACTTCTGTCGCCCTTTTTTTTATGAGTGAATAAAGGTCATCCTTGACCTTTATGTATCAACTACCGATGACGTAACACCTTCAAGCGTTTTTCAGCCAGCGATTTGTCAGCTGAAAGCTGATTGCTCGCTTGGCCAGGCTTCCAAATACGCTCTTGAGGACCACACTCAGAACAATTGGAATCCATGAAGGAATTTAGCTCGATGCCATGACCATGGCCTTGCCACATACCTTCTCCATTTTGACCGTCCGCACGTACCTCAATCATGGTGGATGCACCACCTAAGGTATTTAGTGGCTCGACCAGCTTTGGATCCTCTTGGGTTGTTGATTGCGTACCATCAGGTGGTGGTTGCATACCATCAGGTGGTGGTTGTGTGCTATCAGTACCACCGGTTCCTTCCGTGCCGTTAGATCCCGCAGACTGAACTTTAGTCACAAAACCAAAAGGTACGTTGCCATCTTCATCCGGTTGACCAACCACTAAGCGCTTGGCTCCCCATTTGGTGGCCTCAGGATCGCTAGAGTAATCTAGCCAAGAACATCCATCAGCACCACAAGACTGGACAAAAGCGTTAACGAAATCCGCTTTAAAACCTACCTCTTGATCCGCATTCACCGGATCACCATAAATGGTACCCGTGATGACAACCAGACCCGGCGCCACTTGATCACCATGGACAATTGATGTTCCATCATCTGCCGCCCAAACCGACTCAACTAACGCAACCAGCTCTTTATATGAAGCAGGCTTGGTTTCAACGACTTTATAAGACTCGACAACGACAAATTGTGGACGCTGATTTCCATTGTTAGTAAAAATCTCGATACCGGTATTGTTCCAATCGGCATCGTTGATATTCACCCAGTTGTGTCCATCGTACAAGTCCATTTCAAACGAGAACTCACCATCGACAATGTCAAAGCGACCAAAGTTACCATCAGAGTGCCATTCACCTGTGCCATCACGACCTTGTGTGGTACCACTGATTGTCACTGTTGGCAGCTCACCCGCATTAAAACGAGTATCACTTCCAGCACATGGATCGACGGCTATTGTATCTTCCATCATCTTGCCAGGCTCTTCGAATGCAGCAACCACATTACCCGCTGCATCCAACACAGACACATTAAGTGGCGGTGGTGGTGGGGTATTGTCATTATCCGCAATCAACTCCACGGTATACCAGTTTTGGCCATCTCTGACTTCGATTCTGTTATGGTCAGGAAAGAGTGTCACATCCATGGTCCATGGATACATACCAGCCTCGTTCTCAGTACCCGAAGCAATCACTTCCGGCAATTTCACCTGACGATTACAGACCCACATTTCAGCGCCAACACGTCGTCCCGCGACTGAACTGGTGCCTTGGATAGTGACCGCGTCCGTTGCAATCGGTGCCCAAGCATCGACAGCATTCGGTAATGCGAAACGCGCTCCATTTTCAACCTCAACATTTTCTTCGTTAAAGCCAGTCCACACATCGACTTTTTCCAAAGTAACCACTGAGGAATCAACTGTTGCGGTGACTGTATCAACACTCATGGTCGGTGCTGAGTATGCACAATCCCCTGTGGTAATAATGCGCACACCGAACCAATTCCAGTTTGCATCATTGATATCCACAAAGTTATCGCTGAACTCATATTCCGAACCACCAATTAATGGTAAGATCGCACTGAAAGTATAATTACCTTCTTCGTCTACTTCGGTCTCGGTCACAAACTCTTCCCAGTTTTGACTCCAACCACCGGATATTTTCTGACCTTGACCATTCCAAAAGATACGCACCTCACCTTCCATGGCCATCCCTTCGATCTCAACAAAGCACTGGTCTGTCACATAATCATGATGTTCATTCAATGCTTCTTCGAATGACTCACCATCAATAGTAACAATTTCCGGTCGAACAACTTTCATGCCTTTTTCCACATGGAAGTTCATGTTATACCAGTTGTCGTTCACATCACGTATACTCACGTTATTCCAACCAGTAAAGACATCAATTTCCAATTCAAAGCTACCATCCGAAGCCACCGACAAGCGATCTTCCATCCAACCCCCTTCACTACCATGGCTATAACGAGGTGTATTGCTTGAATCGGTGGTATCGCTGCTAAACTCAAGGGTTCCTTGAATAAGAATGGTGGTGGCTGGCTCTTCCATATCAGCAGGTTTCACCCGCCAGTTACCACCATCACCCCAGACTTCTTTTTGAACCACTTCGCCTGCAACATCACCTTCGGCATAAGCCACAGAATCGATGACAATGGGTGGTACCCATTCGACACCTACTTCGGTATATACACCTAGGTGGGTTGAATACCAGCTTTCCATATTGCAGTGGTCAGCGTCTTGGGCATTCGAGTCCGGGGCACAACCACCAATCTCAATCCAGTTTTCACCTTCATAAAGATCCATGCTGACACTGTACGAGCCATCATCCTCCACTTCGACTGAACGATAAGAAAAGGCTTGCATATCATCATTCCATAGATTAATTTCAAGTGTATCGATAGTGCGCTCACCCTCTAAGTCACTCGTGTCTACCATACCGGTAATCGTCACTGACGTCGCTTCCTTGGCTTCATAGAAATCCCATCCATCATTGGCGATTAAGCTACCCAATTGATCCGTTACACCCGAATCAGTAACATCACCAGAAGCCTCATCCTTAGTTGTCTCATCGACGGTGACTACTGGGGCAATACCACCTGTGGTTTGCACATTAAACCATTCAATCAAGATGTACTCACGACCGCCTTCTTCACCACCGTCTTCATTGGTCGCTTGTACTTGCGTACCTGAATCAGCTGGGGGTGGAGGGCAATTTGAATCTTTCATCGAGTCACACATACCACCGGCATTAGGGTCACAGTTCGGATCCATCGCTGGGTCACACATACCACCGGCGTTAGGGTCACAGTTCGGATCCATCGCTGGATCACACATACCTGCATCGCCACCACTTTCTTTAGCATGGAAATTCTCATCAGAGACTTCGATCCAGTTGAATCCTTCGTTCAGTTTTACAGTGACCGAACCGGTCGCACCTACCGGATTACCTAGGTCATCAAACACTTTTTCCAAAGTCACCGGATAGTGCGCAAAGGTGTTACCCTGCACATTCACAATACCCATGGTTTGATGAGGACGTGGTGTGTCTATGGTAATAGTAACTGCATCTGCATTATCCGCATTATAACCATCAATAAACTCAGAGAAAGTAAATTCCTCTGCATCTTCCACAGCCATTGGATTACCTTCATCATCCACCTCAGCTAAGGCGACCGTTACTTCAAGCTCTTCAAAAGCACCAGTGAGTTTGAAACGAGATAAATGACTCACCGCGATCACATCTTTGACTAAGTCAGTTGCACGACCGGCAATGACATCCTTGACAGTATTCTTGCCTAAAGCAGCGATTTGCCAATTAATTTCAACGCCTGGACGAGGATCAAACTCGCGGGTAAATCCAAAATTGCTGCTGACATCCGCCGCTACAGGATTATTCTCGTTAAACAATAGTTCATCATTTGGCGGGACATCTAGATCAAGATAGGACGGTGGTAAAATAAACGCAAATCCTGCTTTTGGATCACGATCATCAATAAACATCATGACATAAGCGGCTGCATCTGGAACCTCAGTCCAACTGAATTTTTCAGTTGAGTTGTCATCCAGTTCAAGCTCAGCCCCTTTCGGTGGATTGGTTAATTCAATGACTAAAGTATTACTAACAACTTCTTCTGCTACCGCATCAACCCCTTCTGAAGCTTGCAATATAAACCATGCACCATTGATTTTCTGCAGTTTAGCAAACATGGAGTCTTTGGGTGCAGCATCGGCACAAGTCTTAGTATTTTGTTCGGATTGACCGATCAGTTTAAATTCGAATTTTGCTTCATCGCCCGTTACCTCAATGGCACCAACCACATCACCTGTCATGGTCGTTCCACAATAATCCCAAACTTGGAATGATTCATCCATCATGTCACTGAATTCTGCCAAATCCCAACGACCATCACGATTAAAGTCCTTGCTATCAAAGCCATCGTTGGTGTTATATACCAAAGAAAAATCGGATGCCATCAAACTTTGCATTTGCGACAGATTAAACTCGTTCATAGCACGTGCCCATTTACCAAATACATCTTTTACTTCCGCTTGTACATTGGCTGTTTTGGTAAGCACTTCTTTTTCTTCAACGGTGGCATCTGCGGGAATTTCTACAATGCCTTCCACATGAGATACTGTAGTAAAGGAAACAGACAAAGGATTCATCTCATTGCCCGCTAGATCTTTTCCGCCGCTGACTGTTGCGGCATAAGCAGTACCCAATTTTAAAGGCTCGCCAAGGACAAATCCATACTCAAACAACCCTGACTTTCCTTTACCTAAATAGGAAACATTAGGTTTTGCACCTAAGCTTGGTGTTGCCGATAGCTTCAAATCATTAACATCCATGACTTCCGTTGCACCAATTCTTATGGGCGTAATAATATCAATACCATCCGGTGAGGCGATATCGGTCAACGAAGGACTGACCATTTGAGCGGTAGGCGCTTGAATATCCGCCTGCGCACCGGTGGGTACTGAAAAATAACCAACAGCATCTTTGTCTAACACAACACCCAACATATTTTTAATGGCATTGATTGTATCAACACCCACTTTGCCTTTCACAGTGAGCGAATAACTTTGACCCTGTGCTAATTGTACACCTTCATCAAGATACAATGTCGCCGTCAAACCATCGGGAGCAATCGCCCAAAAACCATTCACTGCCGGTGAAATACTGATGCCATTTTCCACAGTCTGGCGATCCACTGCCATACTAAAAGTCACTTGCAATGCCACATTAGGTGAAACCGTTAATGCATTGCTGCCCCACGTTTGGGTACCATCGGTATTTCTTTTCACACCAAACATAGTCACCACTTTCGGAGGTGTTTCTGTTACCTTTTGTGGTGCGAGATCGTTCACCACATTACCTTCGAATTTATTCACCACGGTTTGATTAGCCACCGAAACTACCGCACCGGTTGCGTCTTTTTCAATAGCAACCAAGGTATAGTTACCTTCAGCAATTTCATCGCCATCTTTATATTTGTTGCCATTTTTCTCAGCATTAATGAGTTTAGAAAGCTCATAATTACCAGATGCATCAGTCACCGCTTCAGCAATAGGATGCAGCCATTCAGGGTGACCGGCATCAAATAACTGCACCGTGGCACCGGCAGCAGATTCACCCGCCTGTCGCGTCGGTAAACCTCGATATTGTACTACCTCACCAACACTTGATTTTTTACGCGTGGTTGCTTTATGAAGCGCGCTACCTGGTTTACCGCTTGACACGTTATTCATTGCTTGAATTTTTTGACGTGCTTTACCCGATAACACCGAGGATAAAGTTACCTTACCAGAAATTCGTGTGGCAACCGTCTCTACCACATCATTAGTGGTATCATTGCCAGTGTTGGTATCACCTGTCCCAGTATCGCCAGTACCTGTGTCACCTGTTCCGGTATCACCAGTACCGGTGTCAACGGTACCATCACTAGTCGCAGCAGGATCTGCCCCACCACTACTGGACGAACAACCAGATAGAATAAGCAGGATACTCATGATACCCATCATAAGTATCAATGAACGCTTCATTGTCATTTATTGACTCCCAGATAAAAAATTTAAGTTAATAAGCCCACTAACCAATCCATTGGAATCTTGTGCAATCCCGCCACGATCCCCTACCGCATTGACTCAACAATAAGTAGCCAACTCATTGCGATAAATAACGGCTATAGATGATCAGTACCCGTATCGGCACGAATATTTAGAGCTTTAAAAGGAGTGTCACTTATTTTTCAATAAGTTATAGGTTTGCAGGAAACAATTTGTGGGAATTATGAAGCCGGTCTCATAAAAATCCGGTTATCAATACGTCAAATTAAATTAATGCAGAGCTTTTCTGTTGAAAAGATCTGCACTAGAAGCATACTCTGGTATAAAATGCAGCAATGAATTACTTGGATGTCGCTTGCGCCTCCAGTTCTAGAAGTTCATCGGCAACGCCTGCCGCACTGGTAAGCTCGGCTACATTTTTTTTAGTAAAAAATCCGGAAAAACCACCAAAGCGTTGCACATATTCAATAATCAACGAAGAATGCTCCGAGGCATTAGAAAATATCTGCTTGAGCCCTTCCTCTTTGGTACCGATCACATCGAGCAGAAATTCCTGTCCTTCTTCTTTAATTTTGTTTACCACAAATTCAATGTTTTCCAACTGCTCCCGTTCACCGTCTTGCACGGCTAACGCGATATGATGTAATCGAGGCCCATAATTACGAACAAATGTTTCAGTAGGAGAAGGAAGTTTTTCCAGATGATTGACGAAGTACGGGGTATTATTAGCGGTAAACACCTTGGCTGGGCTGCGTGCTTCATTGTTAAAGTGAGTGCTTTTAGTGACATTGGTCGATGAATTTTGGTCTTTAATGTCATAGGAGCCCCAATAATAATAACTGGAAAGCGACAACCACTCTAATATAGCAACTTCCCGATTCTGACTATAAACACGGGTCGCCAAATGGTCGATAGGCAGGATAAGATCATCGATTTGATGTTTTTTTTGTAATGCCTTAGCCGCTAAATACGCCTCTTGTACTTGTGGCTGAATATTACTTAAGCCAAGCGCGTACACACGCATTTGATCGGCTGGACGCTCCATATAGGCCACCACATTATGGGTATAAGGCGAAGGCTTGCTCACGGCTAAATTGCCAGGTAATTCCATTTTACGAAGATGATCTTGAGAAAAAAAACGAAATTCGCGTTCAGTTTGTAATTCAACGACACCATGTAAGTTAGCCACACGCAGTATTTCCCCCATATAACGGCTATTGGGTTTTGTTGCGCCAATGGGATACACTTCGTTAAGACTTCTAAAAATTCCACGAATGCTTGGATCTTTAACTTCGCGAATCAATAAATCGGGCGAGTCAAGGGTAATGCGCAGTACATGTGTCCAATGTAATTCACTTTCCAAGGTCACCAAATAATGATACGGCGTCATTAGACATAACTCAGCGATGTACTGCACCGAGTGACCGGGGTCCACAGTCAGCATAATTGCATCAATTTCATACACCATATTGGTTAAACCAATACGATCACGCTCTTCAAGCAGACGATTTAAGTAGTCTTCGAAAAATGGTGAATTTTCTTTATCTCCATACCGAGCAAATGCCAACGAATTAGTCACAATAGAGCGCACCTTATATCCAATAAAACAATTTATTATGTGCTAAGCAATATCCTGACCAAATCTAAATAAAAATGACCCCTGCACCTAAGAACCTATTACACTCTCTTGATAACATTGTTTTAACCGACATTGGGCAGGCTAGCGCTTGAAAATCGCGAAGAGAATTGATTTCACAGGTGTTTTTCTGAAGGAGGCACATACGGGTTGTATTGGCGACTGAAGAAAAATTTCCGTGGAATCAAGGATCAAACCAGATCAAATGATAGGCTGCCCAATGTCGGTTTTAATACTTATTATTAAAAAAACATCTCCGAAGGATAGATAGAAAACTCACCTAACAAATAGCCAGCCTCTGAGGCTTATGCACAATACAAACGCATAGCAATAACAAGCTGCACTTTTTTAATGCGCACTCTTATATTGGGATAATTTCCTGCGCCTTTTGACCGGACAGATAGTTCGAATACACATAGATGGGAATCTCTAATTCACCCAATTGGCTATTAATCAGCGGTTTCACCTCGCTCCAGTCCAGACCACCAACACCGGTTGCAATCGCTGGTACCGCAAGTGAAGAAAACTTTTCCTTCTCAGCCATTTTCTTTAACGCACGCAGTGCATGATTGACATTGCTTAGGGTTGCTTTTCCTGGGCGAGCACCATGCCCATAACCACCCTCTTGGGTCAACATATTGACCAGAGAAACACCGTTAGTTTGTTTCCACAACCAGATTTCACCGGGTTTGCGGTGTTGCTGATGACACCAATGATGAAAATCCTTGTGCATTGCAGGAAAGTGAGTATGGAGTGCTAATGCCAAACCTCGGTCCATTGGATCATTCGCCGCCACCCCATGTGCCAAAACTTGGGCTTGCGTGTATAAAATATCGCCTTCCACTTCATAAATCATGATCCTTTTCTCCTACCCATCAAAATATCTGAAATCAATATCCGTTAACAATAAAGCTGTGTAATAACTTCAATGTAAATTATAGCCATACGGATATCGACATGATACCTGGCCTTCCCCCAAATTCAATGAATAAAGTAACCATGCCGATAACAGGCTAGGAATTTTCAGGTAGGACAAAATTCAACGAATAATTCTGGTGTAATCCTTGCTATTTTCTTATTTGTATGTTTTTTCAGCTCCATGTTGAAAAATTAAACACCCGTGTGTTTATTGTTACCACCCAACCACTGAAATCACATTGGCAACGCTAACGTTTAAATCATTGCGATTAATTGTAGTTAAAGAGCAAAATTAAGATGCGTATTTTTACCCTAGTTTTTCCATTCAACACACCCCCCATCCATCGAAGTCTGATCATTGCATTGGCGATCCTCACCACGACCGTCCCGATACCTTATGCCTGGGCCATTGAAGATCCACTCATTATGGGCGTATTTCCACGCCGTAATGCCATGATGACCATCACCATGTTTAAACCCATGACAAGCTATCTTTCCCAGCAGCTAGGTCGAGAAGTCAAACTAGAAACCAGTAAAAACCTTAAAACCTTTTGGCGGGGCATTCGCGAAAAACATTACGATATTGTTCATTTTAATCAATATCAATACATCAAAGCACATAAAGAAAGCGGCTATCAAGTATTTTTAAAAAATGAAGAGTTTGGTAATCGCTCCATATCAGGCTCATTAGTTGTACGCAAAGACTCAGGCATTAATCGCATCGAAGACTTACGAGGTAAAAAAGTTATATTTGGCGGCGGACCTGCCGCAATGATTAGCTATATTGTCCCCACATGGTTAATGCGCCAAGCTGGATTAAAACAAGGTGATTACATCGAAACATTTGCTAAAAATCCACCACACTCTGTGTTAGTGGTCTATCACCAACAAGCCGCCGCCGCCGGTGCTAGCCACCTGGTTATCCAATTCCCGGTCATTAACCAAAAAATTGACACCTCACAATTGAAAATATTAGCGAAAAGCCAAGCATTGCCTTCACTCCCCTGGGCGGTCACTAAGGCGATGAATGCAGATCTAAGACATCGAATTCAAACATTACTCATTGATCTTAAAAACACCGAGCAAGGCCGCACTATTCTCGATAAAGCCGCATTAACTGCGCTTAATCCAGCAACAGATCAAGAATTTAACATCCATCGAGACATTGTATTAACCGTCACCAATGAAGACTATGGAAGTTAATGGCACCGAGAACACCACAAATCAGTCTCGCCGTTAAGTTTATTCTCATGGTTTTTTCCATCTCGCTGATTACCATGAGCAGTATCACGATTGTTAATTCAGAGATACAAAAAGAACGGCATTTAACACGACTGATTGAACGCGGCCAAATGCTAGGCGAAGTCATTGCAACGATTAGCCCAGAAGCCATTTATGGTTATGATTACGATATACTAGACGCACATATGCGGGTGTTGACTAACCAAGAAGATATTGTCTATGCCGTTGTCATTGCCCCCGATCATGTTTCTATCACTTCGTACTTAGACCAAACAAATAACCATATCATAGCAGTGAGTCAAGGTAGTCAGTATGATCGAAATGCAGTGACTCAAATCATCTCCAGTGTAGACAAAAACAAGGGTATCATACCGCTTAAATTTGACATCAGTCACATGGGAGATTTTCTCGGTTATGTGAAACTGGGTTTAAGTCGCGAGCGAATCGATGCACTTGCCAATAAAAGCCTCATAGAACAATCATCAATCAATCTCGGTGCACTCATCATTTTAAGTTTAGGGATTTACGCCGTCTTTCGATACAGTGCATTAAGATCAATCAAACATTTAACAATAGGTGCACAGCGCATTGCCAACGGTAATTTAAGCCAACCCGTCACCGTTTTTTCCAAAGATGAATTAGGTAACTTAAGCAACACATTTAATCAAATGATGATAAATCTCAAAGAGAGTGTATTAGCGAAAGATAATGCCTTAGAAAAAATCCAAGTACTCAATGAAACCCTCAAAAGCGAAATCGAAGATCGTAAATCAGCAGAACAAGCTGCGCTCACCGCCAGTCAAGCAAAAAGCACATTTCTGGCCAATATGTCGCACGAAATACGCACCCCAATGAATGCGGTTTTAGGCTATACACAAATCTTACAACTCGATAAAACTTTAACCCAAAAACAATGTGAACTACTGGGTATCATCGAAAAAAGTGGTGATCACCTGCTTGGACTCATCAATGATATTTTGGATATATCTAAAATTGAAGTTGGCGCAATGAAATGTCTAATTGATGACTTTGATTTAGCCGATTTAATTCAAGGGGTATACAAAATGTTCAAGGTGCATGCCAACCAAAAAGACATCACTTTTGAACTACAGAGCACGCTGCCATCTGTTATCCCGGTTCGCGGCGACCAAGGCAAACTACGCCAAGTGCTGGTCAATTTAGTCGGCAATGCCATCAAGTTTACCGACCAGGGTCAAGTGAGTTTATCAGTAAAATCGACAGACAATATTTATGAATTCAAAGTCAGTGATTCCGGGCCAGGCATTGCAAAACCATATCAAGGCATGATTTTTGAACCCTTCCAGCAATCCACAGCGGGTGAAAAAAAAGGCGGAACCGGTCTGGGTCTGGCCATTTCCCGGCAAATCGCTGAACTCATGAACGGTACGCTTACGCTACAACCCAACACGGCAACGGGAAGTTGTTTTGTATTTCAAGTGGAACTTGAAGCTGCTACCACACAAATTGTCAAATCCCAGACCAAGACCTTTTCAGAAATTTCTCATTTAGCCCCTGAATACCATGTATCTGCACTGGTGGTGGATGATAACCCAGAAAACCGGGATGTATTATCCACATTATTGCAAACTGTCGGCATCACAGTGACAGAAGCGAACAATGGTCAAGCCGCATTAGAACGTATGTCGCTTGATAAACCAGATATTGTATTTATGGATATTAACATGCCAACCATGGATGGACTGACGGCAATTAACTTAATAAGAAAAAACCCAACCCAAGATCAGATCAAATGTATCGCCATTACGGCTTTTTGTGTCGAACATGGACTCAATGACTACCTAAAAGCTGGCTTTGATGACTACATCGCCAAACCTTTTCGATTTGAAAGAGTTTGCAGTAGCATCGAATCGTTATTAAACGTTGAATTTTCAAACCAGGAAAGCCTCACGATAAATCAAGAGAATTTACCCGCATTATCCAAGCCTGACCTGTCAAATGTACAACTGCCCGATAGCTTGCTCACCGAGTTATTAGCCGTCATAGAGCAACAACATATCACTGCCATTGAAAACCTACTCGATAAAATGGCCACCATCGGCTCAAACGAAGAAATTTTAGCGCATGCTTTACTGGAGCATGTCGATAATTTCGCGTTTTCAAAATTACATGAAATATTGGAGAGTCTTCACCATGTCGGCAAATCCAAACTTGCGTGAGAACACTAAAATACTGGTCGTCGATGATATAGTAGAAAATTTACGTCTACTCAATACATTACTTAAAAATCAAAATTATCATGTGGCCGTCGCAACATCAGGCGAAGATGCCTTAACCATCGTCCATAAATTTAAACCTGATCTCATTTTGCTGGATATCATGATGCCAGGTATTGACGGCTTTGAAGTGTGTCGTCAATTAAAATCATCCCATGAACTACAAGACATTCCTGTCATATTTATCTCAGCAAAAACCGATGTCGCTGACTTGGCACTTGGCTTTGAAGTAGGTGCCGTCGACTATATAACCAAACCCATCCGGCAAGAAGAAGTCTTTGCCCGCATTAAAACACACCTTCAATTACGGCAGTTAAATTCTGATGTTGTCCGGCACAAAGTCGTAGAAAAAACCTTAAAACGCCTGAATGATAATGTTATGGAGGCGAGAGATGAAGCACTGCAAGCCAGTATGACAAAAAGTGAATTTCTCGCCAACATGAGTCATGAACTACGTACTCCGCTTAACGCGATCATCGGCTATACCGAGCTATTAAAAGATGCCTTAGAAAGTGGCGATGACCCATCCAATAATATTGCAGATCTCGATAAAATTCATCTAGCGAGCCACCATTTACTGGATTTGATCAATGATATTCTCGATCTCTCAAAAATCGAAGCCGGTCGCATGGATATTTATTTAGAAAACATCGACATTGAATACTTATTAGATAATATACAGGCTACCGTTGCCCCACAAATCAAAGCAAAAACGATTCAATTTATTTTACAGAAAGACTCAAGTATTGAGTCTCTCTATGCAGATGAAATCAAACTTAGGCAAACGTTGATTAACCTGGTTGGCAATGCGGCCAAATTTACCGATCATGGTAAAATTGAACTCAAGGTCCAAAAAAAGGATGCACACTGGATACATTTTAGTGTCACTGACACCGGGATTGGCATTGCTCCTGATCAAATAGCTAAATTATTTGAACCTTTTACACAAGCCGATGGATCCTCCACGCGTAAATATGGTGGCACCGGACTGGGCTTGAGTATCAGTCGCCGGTTTGCTCAACTCATGGGGGGCGATATCACGGTCTCTAGTGTCAAAGATAAAGGCTCAACTTTTACCCTGGCATTACCCATCCACACAAACAATGAACTTGACGAACAATAAATGTACAACACCCCTTCATCCATCGCTTAATAAACACCCAATCACTTTCAAATTGCCTGTCTATTTTCCCGCTATACCCAGTGAAAACCCCCAACAGCTGCGTGATATCACACAATATCCTCATCTTTTAATGCAATGATTTGTTATTTTATTTTTTTTCTTTTTTTGTTCGTTTCTTTGGCTTATGATGGTTATCAATTGACGGCAGTGTAACGTTAGTCACCTAGTATACTCGCAGCAGCAAGGCATATGAAAACTGCATAGCTGGGCGCAGGTAAGGAGGAATCAAAACTCGTTAGGAAAAACATATTCTACTTTATAGAATACGATACAGCCTACATCGACGCGAAAAGACAATATCCATTCAAAATATCATCCAACTAAAATAATATAATTGGCTTTAAAAAATAAAAACTTAGTTGATTTAGCTAAGCCATTGTCCTTCGCCGAACGGAATTACAAAACTTAAACCATCATACAGTGATTGGTTAAATAATTATCCCATAAAGACATATCGGAATACGGGGTCCGATTACCCAAGGAACGGGTATGCTCTTTTAAAGTAATGGGAATAACATATGTGAGGAGGGGTTTCATGTCCATCAAATCAATTGCATTGCTCGCAATGCGGTTTCCATTCGTCATCATACTCAGTACTTCGTTACTATTCAGTGGCTGTATTGAGGCACCTGTTCCGATGGAAGATCAACAAGATCCAGTAGAAGATGGCACACCAGATACTCATGATGACCACGACCACGCTTCGGACCCACCTCCCACCAGCATTGAAGAGGGCAACGACTATGTGAGTGGTTACTGGGATAATTCAAGCATCTTAGTGACACCCAATGCCTCCGATACATCTTTCCCTCGCGTGCAATCCCAGCAATTAACCATCGCCGATAACGGTGATGTATTTCTGAGTTGGACAAGTGTGTCGACGGAAAATGGGATTGATGAGAAAAAGCCCAAGCTCATGCGAGCAAAGAAAAATGCATCGGGTCAATATGAGTGGAGTGACCCCGACGATAGCATGTTTACCCCTTTGCTTTGGAGTGAAAATGCCACTGAAATACAATTCACCGTAAATAAAAGCGCCGCAGAAGTTTATGCCTTATGGCGCGCTGACGGAAAAATAAAAATTAGTGAGTTCATGGACATGGGTAGCATGGCCCATTTTATGGGAACGGCAGAATTAGATGAAGGACACGCCCCGCTAGTCTTAGTGGATGCAACGGGTAAAACCTATTTACTCACCCAAAGCCACATGACTGGCGGTTTTGGCCTGAACACTTATACCCGAGAAGCCTTTAAAAAATGGTCCAGTGCGGTGCAACTTCATCGCATGGACATGACAAATGAAATACAACTGGCTGATCATTTTCTAAAAGCGATAATTGACGGGCAGAACAATATACTTGCCGTTTGGTTAGAACAACACAATAACGTATTGAGCTTGATGGCAGCCAATTACAATACCAACACTATGAGTTGGAATACGCCACAAACTATCGTTGATGCCAATAATACACAGGGCTTGCAACTTGACTCGCTGGTTTCCCTGAGCGCCATAGGAGAAGCCGCCTCAGCCAATGCCCATATCGCCTTATACCAAGATACCGGAACCGAAAAAGCCATTTTTACCATCGACTATCTTGCTAATAACAATACATGGCAAGCACCGCAACGTCGTGATACCAATAAAATACTCAGCCCGGCAAGCTTTGCCACCGATCTGGCTGGCCACGCCATTATCGCGTGGATTGAGAACGTTATTGACGACCAGACTCTCAAAACATTACGTTTTAATAACAACTCATGGAGTCAAATTGACACCCTAGCAACCCTAACCACTGGCACAGCTATCGCGCATTTAAAACTGGCTTTAAATGCTAACGGCCATGCGCTAGCCACTTGGACTGAAACTGACAATCAGCAAATACGCCTACTGAGTAGTTTACAGATACCTGGAAAAAAATGGTCAAAAAAAGAACTCATTAAAAGCTATCCAGCTGACTCCAAATTATACGCCCCAGTAGGAGCTTTGCATGACAATGGCACGCCATGGATTGTCTGGAATAACAAAGCAACATCAGGAGCAACATCAACACATTTAACCACACGCTTAGCCTCTATCCACGACTCAACACCAAGTGATGGCACTGATCCTGGTACCAGTACTGATCCGGGCACCGGCACTGATCCGGGCACCGGCACTGATCCGGGCACCGGCACTGATCCGGGCACCGGTACTGATCCGGGCACCGGTACTGATCCTGGCACCGGTACTGATCCTGGCACCGGTACTGATCCTGGCACCGGTACTGATCCTGGCACCGGCACTGACCCTGGTACCGGTACTGATCCGGGTACCGGTACTGATCCGGGTACCGGTACTGATCCGGGTACCGGTACTGATCCGGGTACCGGTACTGATCCGGGTACCGGTACTGATCCGGGTACCGGTACTGATCCGGGTACCGGCACAAGCGCAGGAACTGAGGGCATCAATGGTTTATGGGCAACGAATGAAACACTCACCACCGCCCATGCCGCCAGCAGCAGTCAATCCATGATTATGGCGCCCCAAATACAGCTCACTAACGACGGCACCGCTTTCATGCACTGGTTTACCCATTATCAATTTGAGACGGACACTCAAACCATTGATCAGCTAAGCATTAGCATTATGCGTGGGCTGCTCGATAGTGATGGCAACTATGGTTGGAGTGAACCTGGCAACTTCATGTATGATCCCATCGGTTATGATCCAGCCGCGACGGAGACACGCTTTGTGGTCAATCCCGTCACTGGCGATGGCATCGCCGTCTGGCGTCACCAAGGAAAAATCTATACCAGTGAGTTCATGAGTGGTATGAGTCACTTCATGAATCAAGCCGAATTACCTGAGGGCATGAATCCGCAGCTCTTGGCCGATACCACAGGCAAGGTCTATCTGCTCATGGAAACGGAGATGGCGGGCGGCTTTGGACTCAGTGTTTACCAACGCCAAGCCGCTGATCAATGGTCTAGCACACCGGCCCAATTGCATCGCATGGATAGCACCACCCCCTATCGCTTAGTCGATCATTTTCTGGTCACCACCCTGGATGGCGAAGCCAATATCCGGGCGATTTGGCTGGAAGCGCAAGCAGAAAATATCACCTTGCAAACCGCCACTTATTTTGCCACGATTGGTGCCTGGGGGCCGGTCAGCCAGATTGCCGCCGGCGACATTCCACTCAATACCCTGGCTTCAGGCCTAGCTACCGCACAGCCAAACAGTGCGGCACTCACCCTGGCATTACATCAACAAGAGGCTAGCCAACAGGCGGTGTATGCACTGACCTATGATGCCACCACCAGCCAATGGCAAGCGCCTCTACGACTGGACTCACCCACTACCGGTGAAATCGTAAATGCAGCGCCAAGCTTCGCCAGCAACAATAACGGTGACTTGTTAGTCGCTTGGATCGAAACCCAAGCCAGCAATAATACGCCCATCTTGATCGCCCGAAAATACCTACCTGCGACTGGCTGGAGCGCCAGTGAAACCATTGCCCAAACCGCAAACACAGCTGAGGTAAACAGCTTACAAGTGACACTCAGTGATGCCGGCAAAGCCACGGCCGCCTGGATTGAATCCGATACCACAAGCAGCCAAGTCATGGCCAGTCATTTCATTGCCAGCAATGCCGCTTGGTCGCAAAAAGAAGTCATTCAGCAAATCAATGCGACCGATGGCAAGCTACAAACCTTGGCCGTTGGCTTAGATAGCCAAACCATACCCATCGTATTCACGGCCGCCAAACAAACCGATGGCAGCAATGAGACGCTGACGCTGTGGCGAACCAGGCGATCAACCCCCATTGATGATGCGCGGTTGAGCAGCAATACCGGCACGGATCCTGGTACCGGTACAGATCCTGGCACCGGTACTGACCCTGGCACCGGTACTGATCCTGGCACCGGCACGGATCCTGGCACCGGCACGGATCCTGGCACCGG